>ERZ773021.175-NODE-175-length-44623-cov-11.6353_pt1 | contig 44623 bp, 42 predicted proteins | sample MGYA00511668_ERZ773021 | MGnify/ENA primary metagenome ERZ773021 (study PRJEB29015, sample SAMEA2737961) | human oral metagenome | biome: human oral; feature: human-associated habitat; material: dental | place: China | collected 2032 ... | reverse complement strand
AAGTACTGGGCTTTAAGAGTCCAAATGAAGTGTTAAAAGAGTACAATGAAAATCAGTAGGTTAAAGATACATTAGGAAAGAAATATTTTTTTTAATATATTTTTGTAACAAATGTTTGACATCTATACAATTATATAATCTACGGAATAAAAAATTAGTTGATTTTATTTGTGAATTAGTATAAAATACTTGAGAGTATGTTATAAAATTATTTTAAATTTTTACAAATGTAAGTATAATTTACAGGTAATTGTAAAAATAATAATATAAAAACTCAATGAATATAAGAATTTCTATGCAAAATATTAAAATTTTACGGTAAAGGTACTGGAGAAAAATTGTAAAAATATTGTAGTTATTAGGGATTTAAAACTTTTATAAATGAAAAAAAGATAATTAAAAAAGGAGAAAAAATAAGAATGAAAAAAAAGATTTTTTTAAGGGCAGTTTTGTTTGTATTGGCTGGAAATATGGTATTTGCAGCAGGTGAGAATAAGAAGATAGATACTTCTCAAAAAATCGAGGTTATGGAAAGTGAAGTACAACAAAAGATTGGAAATATAGAGGGGAAAGCTGAAGTTGAGGTGAAAAGCTCTAGAAGAAGTAAGTTGAACAAATTTATTTCTAAAGTAACAGGAAAAAGCTGGAAAATGGTTTGGAATGATGAATTTAATGGGAATCAGCTAGATAGTACGAAATGGGCTTATTGGGAAAATGGGAATCCTTGGAATGCGGGGAACTATTTAGATGAAAATGGAAATTTAGTCAATCAATACGGATTTGATGCGAAACATTTTTATTTGAGAGACAATGTTAGAGTTGAAAATGGGAATATGATTATAACATTAAAGAAGGAAACTGATAAAAAAGTTAATATTAATGGTGTAGAAAGACGTATCCTTTATAGTTCAGGTGCGATTCACACAAGAAATCTTTATAATGTGCAGTATGGAAAAATTGAAATGAGAGCGGCTATGCCTGAAGGAATTGGTACTTGGCCTGCGTTCTGGCTGTGGCCTGAAGGATATTCTCAAGCTACGGGAGGGCCAGCAGTTGGAGAGATTGATATAGTTGAAACTGATGGTGGTGAGATGAACCGTGTTACAGGGACAGTTCATGTTCTAAAAAGTGACAATACTTATGAATCCTTTGAGGGTAATGACTATAAAATAGGTAAATGGTCTAAGGAAAAATTAACTAACTTCAACACTTATGCGGTGGAATGGGATGATAAAGGAATAAAATGGTTATTTAATAATAAAGTATATAAAAAATTCTCTTATAAGGAACTGGAAAAAAGAGGTTTACAAAATCCATTTAACCAACCATATTTCATAATGATAAATGTTGCTTTGAGCAAGAAAACTGGAGAAGACGGGGATGTGGATTTTCCGACAGAAATGAAAGTTGATTATGTAAGGGTTTATCAGAAAAAATAATTTAAATTGATTGGTGTAGAAGAAATAATTTAGGCAGGAAGATTTTTTTAAAGAAGTTTTCTTGTCTTTTTTTGTAAAAGAAAAAAGCTATCTCAATAAGAAATAGCTAATTTTAGATTTTTTATTATTCAAAATAATTCTTGTTTTTATCAAATTTCTGCTGAACTTTGTCTTTTTCAGAAATTGTCAGTTCATCGGAATTTATTCCAAATTCTTCAAATTTCCAGTCGATATTTAAAGTTTTATCGCTCCATAAAAGCCCGCTGTCGTATTCTGGAGCATATAAATCTGTACATCTGTAAACAAATTCTGTTTCATCTTCAAGTGTTAGAAAACCATGTGCAAAGCCTTCTGGAACGTAGAACATTAATTTGTTTTCAGCAGATAATTTTACTGCGTACCATTTTCCAAAAGTTTCACTTTCTTTTCTTAAATCAACTGCCACATCATAGACACTTCCTTTTATTACTCGTACTAATTTTCCTTGAGTGTGTTTTGTCTGGAAATGAAGTCCACGTAAAACGCCTTTTTTGGATTTTGAGTGATTGTCTTGGACGAAGTTCATGGTAAGCCCTAATTCCTCAAAGGATTTTTGGTTGTAAGTTTCCATAAAAAATCCTCTTTCATCTCCAAAAACTTTTGGCTCGATTATTACTAAATCTTTTATTGGGGTTTCTTTTATTGTAAAATTGTTCATTGATTTACTCCTTTTTTTGTATAAATTTGATTATTTATTTCCGTACATTTCTTCGTAATATTTTTGATAATCTCCTGAGACTACTTCATTTACCCAGTCCTGATGTTCCAAGTACCATTTTACAGTTTTTCTGATACCTGTTTCAAAATCTGTTTCTGGATACCATCCTAAATCCCTTGCAATTTTCGAAGGATCAATGGCATATCTCATATCGTGTCCAAGTCTATCTTGAACATAAGTAATCAAATCATAATTTATATTTTGCAAGTCAGTTTTTAGAACTTTTTTATATTCATCATTATTTTCAATTTCTTCTTTTAAAATGTCGATAACCAGTTTTACAATATTAATATTTTGTTCTTCATTAAAACCACCAATATTGTAAATTTCGTAAATATTGGCATTTCTTAAAACTAAGTCGATTCCTTTACAGTGATCTTCTACATAAAGCCAATCCCTTACATTGTCTCCTTTTCCGTAAACTGGCAACTTTTTACCTTCCAGTACGTTTTTAATCATAAGTGGAATTAATTTTTCTGGGAAATGGTAAGGTCCGTAGTTGTTTGAACATCTTGTAATATTTATTGGCATTTTGTAAGTTTCACCGTAGGCAATTACGATATGGTCGGCACTCGCTTTGGAAGCTGAATATGGGCTTCTTGGGTCAAGTGAAGTTTTTTCTGTGAAGAAATTTTTTCCGTAAGTTTTTAAATTTGTTCTATTTTTTACAACTTTTTTCACTTCATCATCATCAATTACCAAGTCAATCGCTGTGTCATAATCTTTTGAAAGACTTCCGTAAACTTCATCTGTAGAAACTTGTAAATATTTTACACCTTCTCTGTAAACTGGATATCCATTTTCATCTTTTGAAACAGTCCATGCTTTTTTAGCATTTTCCAAAAGATTTTGAGTACCAAGAATATTTGTTTCTAAAAATATTTGTGGATTTTCAATAGAACGGTCAACGTGTGATTCGGCTGCAAAGTTTACAACAAAATCAATTTCATTTTCAGAAAAAATTCTCGCAATTTCCTTTTGATTACGAATATCAACTTTTTCAAATTTTACTCTTTTATCTTTAATTTCTTCAGCAATTGTACCTAAATTCCCAGCATAAGTTAGCACGTCTACGACAATTACCTTAATTTCATCATTTTTATATTTATTTAAAATATACTTTAAATAATTGGCACCTATAAAGCCTGCGGCACCTGTCACTAGATATGTTTTCATATTTCCTCCTAATTAATTTACTGTAATTTACAGTTTTTTTATTTATCATCACCAATTAAATTATACAATTTTTTTTGATTTTTTCCAAATAAAAATTGTTATAGTAAAGCCATTTTAAAATTATGATAATTTATAAAAGTCTGTTAGATTTTTTTATTAGTTTTTTTTGGAATATGAATACATTTATTTGTTTTTCTGGGATTGTATATCATAATTCTAGAATAAGATTTTTTTATATTTTTTTTGAAAAAAGTCTTTTCAGGGTGAAGTTTTATATATTTTTCAATTAATTTTAAAATTTTGTAAATTTCAATGAATATTGGAAGAAGAACTATAATAAAAATTAGTAGGTAAGATTTTGAAAAATATGAAAAAATAATGCTTGTCAGATTGTAACCTTTTTTTGAATTTGTGTCAAAAAACAAATTAAATATTATATTTCTCATTAATAGAGTCTGAATTAATGCTATTGGGAACATTATAAGCTTTATTGTTCTTAGGATAGCAAAAACAGATTTTTTAATTGTCTGTATGTTTTTTTCATCTGACATTAGAGAGTTAACAATTTTTTCTTTTTCTTCAAATGGAAAATTGTAATATTCATATTCTATTAGAATAAAAATTATTAAAAATACAAATAAAAATATATTTATTGTCTTTTTTATCTGTAAATTTGTTCCCATTACCCCAAAATCACTGATTTTCTTACTAGTGTCTCTTAATTCAAAATTATTATTTAATATTAAAGTTTCACCATTTTCCAGTTTAATTATTTTTCCATATACTTCTCCTTCGATAGTTTCTTTATTTTTTAGTTTTATTTTTACAATATCCCAGTTAAAGTAAATAATTTTTCCTTTTAACCACATAATTTCGTTTTTTTCATTGATAAAAGATAAATTTACCCTGTTGTTATCATCAATCACAGTATCTTTAATATTTATAAATCCCTTTTGAGAATCCTCGTAAGTTATAATTTTTAGATTTTTGTCTATTTTCCACTTTATTTTGCTGTTTTTGTTTATTATTTCGATGGAACTGTTTTTTAAGTCATTAATGGAATTTATTTCAGCATTTTTTATTAAAATGGATTTTTTATTTAACATTTCCAGTTCATTTTTGTGGGAATTGAGAAAATATCCTATTCCAAGAAATATTATTATTGCAGGGAATATTTTTTTTATATTGAAATTGTAATAATAGGCACTAAAAATTTTCTTTTTTATAATTGTAGTAATTAACATTGAGAAAAGTGATAAGATAATGATGATTATGGCAAAAACATAGATAAAATAATTATATCCTTTTAAATTTAACGATATATTTAAAAAAGAAATATAAAATAAGGTTATAAACAAAATTCTGATAATATAACTATTTGTATTAATAATTGATATTTTTCCACTTTTTACATCCTGAATCTTTTCTATTTTTTTATTAATTTTATTTTTATTGACTTTTGCTTGCTTCAATTTTTCATTCAACAATCTCAACTTTCTATTTAGTTCATTTAACAGTTTTGTATTGTCATTTAATTCTTTTTTTCGCTTATTTTTATAGTATTTTTTTAGAAATTCTATAATTTCTATTTTACTTTTGAACATTTCTTTCATAATTTTCCTCCTTTACTGCTAAATTTTGTTTTGTTATTATAGCATATATTTTATTATTTTTTCCATATATAAATTATAGAATAGCGAATTGATGAAATTTGTATTATACTCGAACCTATTTAAAATTGAACTGATAGAAATTATATAATTTAGGGTTTGAGTAAAATAGTCATAATTTTTGAGTTCTGTTTTAAACTAGTTTTACTATAGTATTCTTGAAAAAAATTAGATTTATTGCGGAATTTGTGGTATTATAAATAAGTTAGAATTAGAAAATAAAATTTTTTAAAAAAAGGAAACTTGTAGATGACTGGGAGAGAAAAGGAAATAAAAGAGGCTAGAATAAAAGAATTGCTAGCAAAAAGAGAAGAATATTTAAATAATGGCGAAATTGAAAAAGAAATTAATGTTTTAAGAGAATTAAGAGTATTGTTTAAGAGAGTTTTTGGACAGGAAAGTGAAGAGAATGTGAAGATTCTGACAGAACTAGGAAATGCGTTAAAGTATGTGGGAAAATTTGAAGAATCTATAAGGCTATTAACAAAGGCGGAAAAAATTGTTTTAAAGAATTATGGAGAAAATAGTCTTGCTTTTGTAACTTGTAATGCTAATATTGCTGAAGTTTATAGAGTTATGAAAAAGTATGAAAAAGTTGAGGAAAAATATCATAAGGCTATAAAAATTTATAAAAAAAATAATTTTAGGAATGGGTATGTATTTTCAGGGATATGTAATAATTTAGGGCTTTTTTATGAAGAGTGCGAACAGTATCAGGATTCAATAAAATGGCAGAAAAAAAGTTTGGAAATATTACAAGGTTTGGAGAATAGCGAAATTCAGAAAGCAATTATATTAAGCAATATGGTAAAATCCTACATAAAGCTGGATGAAAAAAAGTTGGCAGAAAATACAATGGAAAAAGCTTTAGAAATATTACAAAATCAAGTCGGAGAAAACAGTAACTTATATTTAAATATTTTGAATAACTTAGTAAATGTGTGCTTTGAAAATAAAAGCTATAAAAAAACTTTAGAGTTGTTAGAAAAATATAAAAAAATTTATAAAAGCATTTTAGGAACTGAAGATGAGAATTATAAAAATATTTTAGAAAAAATAAAGATTGTAAAAAAAGAGATTGATAAAAATAAAATGGAACAGTATGTTTGGAAAAATAAAGCTGTAAGAAAATTAAAGAATTAGCAATTTAAAACTAGACAGGATAAACTATAAAAAATGGAGTTGAATAAATTATGGATAAATTAGAAGATTTTTTGAAATATTCTGTGCTATTTTCTTATTATGGCGAACTTTTTCCGAAAAAGAAAAGGCAGTATCTGGAACTTTATTTAGAAGAGAACAGTTCTCTTTCAGAAATTGCTGAACAGTATGGAGTGACAAGACAGGCAGTTTTTGACAATATAAAAAAAGGGGTTCAAAAACTGGATGAGTATGAGAGCAAACTTGGAATATTTGAGAAAGAAAAAGAACTGAAGAGAAAATTGGAGCATTTGAGAAAAAATTTTACTATGAAAAATCTTGAAAAAATAATAGAAGACTTTGATTACGCAGAATAATTTTTCAAATGGAAAAAACAAAATAAAAAATAAACTGCTATTGACAAATGCAAAAGTTGGGGTATAATATTTATGTAAAGAATATGTAAAATTATAAATTAAGGTTATTACTATTTGGATTAGACAAAACTGAAACGGCGGGAAATGCTTCTAAAAAACGTTTTCCACCTTTGGTTTTGCCTTTTTTATTTTCAGATTGTTAATATTTTACTAAAGAAAAATATTGTAAAAAATAAAGGATACTTATTAGTAAACTTGAGAAGGAAAAAAATTACGAAAAATGAAAGGGGAAAATAAAAAAATAAGAAATATTCTTGTTTTTGTGAGATTTTAGTGCTATATTTTTGATGTAAATAAAATTATTAAAAATATTAAATACAAAAGCTTTATAGGAGGAGGTAGAAATGGGATTTAGAAAAGATTTTTTGTGGGGCGGAGCTACTGCTGCGAATCAGCTTGAAGGAGCTTATGATGTGGATGGAAGAGGGCTTGCTAATGTAGATTTGTCACCAGTTGGGGGAGACAGGCTTGCTGTGATTACTGGTGAGCGAAAAATGCTGGAATTTGACGATGAGCATTTTTATCCTGCTAAAGGGGCGATTGATTTTTATCATAGATACAAGGAAGATATTGCATTATTTGCAGAAATGGGATTTAAGACTTATAGAATGTCGATAGCATGGACTCGTATTTTCCCAAATGGAGATGAAGAAACTCCAAATGAAAAAGGGCTTCAATTTTATGAAAATGTATTTAAGGAATGTAGAAAATACGGTATTGAGCCATTAGTTACAATAACACATTTTGATTTTCCTATTCACTTAATCAAGGAATATGGAGGATGGAGAAACAGAAAAGTTATTGATTTTTATAAAAGATTGTGTACTGTAATTTTCACTAGATATAAAGGGCTTGTAAAATACTGGCTTACATTTAATGAAATTAATATTTTATTACACGCACCATTTATGGGAGCAGGAATTGTTTTTGAAGAAGGGGAAAATAAAAATCAGGTTTTATATACTGCAGCACACAACGAATTGGTGGCAAGTGCTTGGGCTACAAAAATTGGACATGAAATTGATCCTGAAAATAAAATTGGATGTATGCTTGCAGCTGGAAAATTTTATCCACTTACTTCAAAGCCTGAAGATGTATGGACTGCACTTGAAAAAGACAGAGAAAATTATTTTTTCATAGATGTGCAGGCTCGTGGATATTATCCTGCCTATGCTAAGAAATTTTTTGAAAGAGAAAATATAAATATTGGAATTACAGATGAAGATGAGCAAATTTTGAGGGAAAATCCAGTTGATTTTGTTAGTTTTTCTTATTATACAACTCGTTGTATTTCTGCTGAAGCTGATAGACTTGGAGAAGGAAACTTGCTAAAAACAATAAGAAATCCATATATCGAAGTGACAGACTGGGGATGGGGATTAGATCCGCTAGGATTTAGAACTACAATAAATGAAATTTATGACAGATATCAAAAACCGTTGTTTGTTGTGGAAAACGGCCTTGGAGCTGTGGATGTTCCAGATGCAGATGAATATGTGGAAGATGATTATAGAATTGACTATCTGAGAGACCATATAAAGGCAATGAAGGAAGCTGTTGAACTGGATGGAGTAGAACTTCTAGGGTATACAACTTGGGGACCTATCGACTTAGTAAGTGCGGGAACTGGAGAAATGAAAAAACGTTACGGATTTATTTATGTAGATAGAGATAACGATGGAAATGGAACATTGAAGAGAAGCAAGAAAAAATCATTTGACTGGTATAAAAAAGTTATTGCAAGTAATGGAGAAGACTTGGATTAGCATTTGAAATTATTTGTTGAAGAAATTAGTAAAAAATAAGGGGATTTTTAAAATAGCGAATCCCTTTTGCTTTTATGTCAAACTTTTTAAAATGAAATTGAGAAACTTAAATAAAATGCGAATTATAGAAAAAATAAAAATGTAATAATAAATCCTTCTGAAAATAGGAATAAATTTTTATAATAACTATTTCATAATTATTCAACTTTTTTCTTTTTTATTTTCGTAGGATTGCTCATTGCCGCAAATCCTTACCTTGCAATAAAGATTCATCCTAATAATTAAAAATTATGGCAAGATTGCTACGCAATAACCTATGGCTAGTCTACGACATTTTTCTGCACTGACAAAAAACTCGCTATGCTCAAACAGTTTTGTCAGCACAGAAAAACGCTCCGACAGATTAGTATTAAAATAAAATTGAGAAACTTAAATAATATCAGAATTTTATAAAAAATAAAAATACAAAGGGAGAATTGGTATGAGTATATTTTATGGAAATAATAGATTTAGCAAGATAAGAGTCTTTTCAGGAGCACAATTAAAATATATCGCTTTTTTATCAATGTTGATTGATCACGTGAATAAGGCTTTGATGTATCCTTTGCTAACAGAAAATGGATTTTTAAGATATGTGAGCGATGTATTTGATATTTTGGGAAGAGTTGCATTTCCGCTTTTTATGTTTTTTCTTGTGGAAGGTTTTTTTAAAACAGGAAATAGATTCAAATATCTTTTAAATCTGATTGTTTTTGGAATTATTTCTGAAATTCCATTTGACTTGTTCCAGTCGGCAGTACTTTTTCAGCCAAATTCAAATAACGTAATGTTTACATTGGCTTTAGCATTAGTTATGATTTGGGTTATTGATGAATTGAAAGTGCCAAAATCATATATAATTCCCCCAGTATTATGGTTTCCTGTTTCAATAATAATCGTTATAACTGTTTGCCTGTTGTCGATGATTTGGGGATTGGACTATGAATATCACGGAATTTTGATTGCATATTTTTTCTATATATTTCGTAATAATCCAATATTATCAATTATAGGAGGATATCTTTCGATTATTAAGACTCCATGGGCTTTATTAGGATTTGGGTTGACACTTACTTACAATGGGAAGAGAGGAAAACAGAATAAAATTTTGAATTATTTGTTTTATCCTGTACATTTATTAATTTTGGGGCTATTGAGGTTATGTTTTAAAATAGGAATTTAGAATGGAGTTTACGTGAAGGAACGATAATTAGCATGGTTCTATTTGGACCTTTACTTGGAATATTTATGCCAAGAATTGAAAAACTCTATGAAAAATGGGATTTAGTTAACGGAAAAGTCAAATTGGAAAAGAAATAGAAGGATTGAAATAAAAAATATTGAAAGGATCAATTATGAAAATAAATCATGTAGCAATTTATGTAAAAGATTTGGAAAAAACAAGGGAATTTTATGAGAAATATTTTGAAGCAAGGGCAAATGAGAAATATCATAATAAAAATACTGGATTACAGACTTATTTCCTAACTTTTCCCGATAATGAAGCAAGGCTTGAGATAATGTCACGTCCTGAACTCTCGGAAAGAAATGATAAAATAATGAATGAAGGCTTTATCCATCTTGCTTTTAGCGTTGGAAACAAAGAGAAAGTTGATAAATTGACAAAAAGACTTGTAAATGATGGATTTAGATGTTTAAGTGGGCCTAGGACAACTGGAGATGGATATTATGAGAGCGTTATTGAGGATTGTGAAGGGAATTTGATTGAAATAACAGAATGATAAAATATTTGTTTGCAAATTGAGAAAAAAGATTTGAAGAGTATAATTACTAAAAAGATACATAAAAATTTTCATATATTGAGGAGTGGTAATTATGTTTAAAAAATTAGAAAAAAATGGATTTTATTATGGATTTCCAGTATTACTGATGACTACAAAGGATAAAGAAACAGGTAAAAGCAATGTAACTCCGTTATCGTCTTCATTTGTACTTGGAAAATCAATAGTTGTGGGAATAGGATTTGGAAATAAAGGATTTAAGAATATTGAAGCTGGATCGGATGTAACTTTTAATATTCCAGATGAAAACTTGTACGAAAGTGTAAAAAAGATTGAAAAATTTACAGGCGATACAGAAATATCAGAAGTAAAGCAGAATCTTGGATATATATACTGTGAAGATAAGTTTAAGATTGCAGGATTTACTGAATTAGCTGGTGAAATGGTAAATTCTGCGAGAATAAAGGAGTGTCCAATTCACATAGAGGCAAAAGTTACAGATATTCAGAAAAAAGACTGGTTTGCTATAGTAACCTGCGAAATACAGGGGATTTTTGTCGATGAAAAAATAATGAAGGATGATTCTCACATTGATACAAAGAAATGGAAACCGTTAATTTATAAATTTAGGGAATATACTTCAACAGGTGATAGATTGGGATTGAATTTTAATTTTCAGGAAGTTTAGAAAAGAGAATCTTTTAATACTTTAGTAGGCTCTTTAATAGGAATTGTTGGGGGTTACATAGTGTATCGTAGAAAAATTCGGAAAATAATTTAATTAGTAAAAATCGAAAAATTAGGATTATAGGTGTTTTGCTTATAAAAAATAGTAAATTAGAAGATTTAGAAATGTAACTTTAAATTTAAGTTTAAAGAAGTTGCTGTAAAGTAAAGAAAAAATACTAATAATATAGAAAGAGAATTTACAAAATATGAAAAATTATAAAGAATTAGAAAAAATATTATTTTCAATGGATGGAAAAAGTTATTCGGCGTATAAGTCGCTTAAAGGGGAATATAGGTTTGAAAAGTATATTCTTGCGATTGATCACGTGCAGTCAGATCCTTATGCTCCGCCTTCAAAAATGAGGGTTATAATGGATAGAAAAATTTGTGGTATTCCTTATGAGTTGACAGATACGAAAGATAAGAATATTGCAGTTTCGGATTTCCTTACGAGAAATTTTTATAGGGAAATTCAGAAAAGTGGGAATGACAGTACAGGAACTGGGGGAAGTGGAAGAATTTTTATTGACAGGTGTGGACAGGAAATTTTAGAAAGAACTTCAGTTCTGATAAAGAGAGATAAAGTTGAAGTGAGGTTTGAAATGGGGATGCCTGCTAGAGGTAGACGGATAATGGGAAAAGATGCACAGAAAATTATTTTTCAGCATTTGCCTGAAATTGTAGAAAAATCCATTATTTATGATAATTTGAATAAAAAAGCGTTAAATGAGCAGGTAATTCTAGTGCTGGATCAGGAATATGCGAGAAAAATGTTGAAGGAAAAAGGGCTTGTTGCGTTTGTGGCTAATGATTCTGTGCTTCCACGTGAAAGTGGAGTTTCAGACAAGCCTATGAAAAATGCAGTTAAGTTTAAAAGTCCAGAAAAATTTGAGATTACATTAAAGCTTCCAAGCGGTAAAGAAGTAAGTGGAATGGGGATTCCAAAAGGAATTACGCTAATTGTGGGTGGAGGTTATCACGGTAAATCCACGTTGCTTGCAGCACTTGAAAGAGGGGTTTACAATCACATTGCTCAAGATGGGCGAGAATTTATAATTTCTGAATCAGATGCGGTAAAAATACGTGCGGAAGACGGAAGAAATGTGGAAAAGGTGAATATAAGCGGATTTATCAATAACTTGCCACAGAATAAGGATACAAGGGCTTTTTCAACTGAAAATGCAAGTGGAAGCACATCGCAGGCGGCAAATGTGGCAGAAGCACTGGAATATGGGACTTCTTTACTTCTAATAGATGAGGACACTTCGGCTACAAATTTTATGATTCGTGACGCAAGAATGCAAAAACTTGTGGCAAAGGAAAAAGAGCCGATAACGCCGTTTATTGACAGGGTAAAGGAACTTTATGATAATTTTGGAGTTTCTACGATATTGATTGTCGGCGGCTCTGGAGATTATTTTGATGTAGCAAATCATGTTATAATGATGGATGAATATGTGCCAAAAGATGTAACGGAAAAAGCAAAAGAGATTACAAAATCGGATGAAAACAAGCGAGAATTTTCTTCAAATGACAAATTTCAAGGAGTTACACAGCGAATTCCACTCAAAAAAAGTTTTTCGCAATCTGGAAAACTGGATAAAACAAAAGCCAAAGGGAAATACAGCATTCTGTATGGAAAGGAATTAATCGACATTTCAGGGCTGGAGCAGCTTGTGGATGACAGCCAGACAAACTGCATTGCTGTAATGATCGACTATTTTAAAAATAAAGTGCTGGATGAAAAATTGACACTTTCGCAAGCGGCTGACAGGATTTATGAAAAGATTGAAAAGGACGGGCTTGATTCAATTTCTTCATACACAGGGCATCCAGGAAATTTGGCATTGCCTAGAAAGCAGGAATTTTGTGGGGCGGTGAATAGATATAGGAAGTTGAAAATAAAATAATCTTTTTATAAAGCAAGGGAAATCAATCGCCATTTCCCTTTATTTCGCAATAAAAGTTATTTTAACATATTTAATTAAAGGATATTTTAATAGTTACTATAATCATGTAAAAAATGACTTTAATTTCATGAATTTTTGATTTCTACTCTTTAAATAGGAGATAGTATGAAATTATTCTCAATAATGATATTCGGTAAAAGTTAATCTCTTGTATTTTATACTAAATCCTATTTAAACAACGAATTTATTACAAATTTTTCTAATTAAAGGATAAAACTTAATATTTTCAAATGATTAAAACATAATTTTTACTTTTTAAACAAATTTTAGTATAAATTAATCCGTCGGAGCATTTTTCTGTGCTGGCAAAACTGTCTGAGCATAGCGAGTTTTTTGTCAGTGCAGAAAAATGTCGTAGACTAGCCATAGGTGGTAGGATTTGCGGCAATGAGCAATCCTACGAAAATAAAAAAGAAAAAACATAATAGTAATATAAAAAAATATTTATTAATAAAATATCCAAAAAATAATAAAAAATAATTTAGTTGAATGATTATGAGTTAATTATCAAACAATTCTATTATAAAAATTTATTCCTATTTTCAAAAGGGGTTTAGTATTAGTAAAAAGCGACTTGATTCTAAAAAATAACCGCTATCTTTCACAACAACGGTTATCTAAAAATTCTAATTTTCTTCTTTCAAATTATATTTTTTTACATAGTCTTCCATCATTTGTACTGCTATCGGTCTATTAGATCTTCTCGCAAATTCAATTACTGTTAATCCCCATTTATCCTTTACTAAAAGAGGAAGTCCTGGTTGAGAAAATATTAGCTGATATAGTGGTAACATTTCCATTTCAGGAGCACCAATATTAGATAATTCCTTGAAAGCAACCGTTTTCTCTTTCTTATATATTGTTGTTATATCCGCGCCTTTTTCCAATAATGTTTTACACAATATTGTTGTTTTTACTATATCTGTCCAACCATATGAGAATAACGGAAAAAATAAACTTATCCCATCTTCTGTTACTGCTTTAACATCAGCTCCTTTATTTATTAAAAAATTAGTAATTTCATAACGTGCAATGCTATTAGTATTTGCCAATGCATCAAATAAGATGCTATCTCCTGATGCATCTCCAATTTTTTCATCTCCTTTTTTGAATATTTCTATAACATCTTTTAATGTTCCAAATCTTACTGCTGCCCATATTGTTTTATATTTTGACATTTTGATATCCCCTTCCTATTATTTTATAGGTATTTTCATTTGTTGTTTTTGAATTATATTTTGTATATTATTTATATAATCTGGCTTATATTCTAATATAGTAAAATTTTTAGTAAAATCCTACAATCTCTATTTTGCTTTTAAATGGTTCTTTCATAATGTTACCTCTCTTGATAGCAGATTTTATTTTGTTATTATAGCATTATTGTATTATTTTTTCTATATATTCATTATAGAATAAGGTAATTGTTATTATAGATTAAAAGATATATCTTTTTGAGATAGAGGTTGCTTTTTATTAAAAATGGAAATATAATAATATTGAAAATAAGGGGTAAATACGGTTTTAGGAGAAATATAGAATTACATAGGGGAATAGGAATTATTTTGAGTTTAATTTTGCGGTATTCAAGAATTAAAAATGAATAGAATGTAAAGGTTGTGAAAATATCAGATGTTTTTTTATATAATTCATTTTTAAATAGGTTCGGATATAAGATAAATTCTTTTAGAAAAATTTGAAAAAAAAATAAAAATATATTGAAAAAATGCTCTTCAAATGATATAATTTTATAATGCGAATAATTGTGAAAAAAGTATTAAATTAGATAGGAATCTGGAGAAATTTTATGAATAAAGCTGAAGTGTTTCAAAGCTTTTTTAACAAGGGAAAAATATCAGATTTAGAGATAAATAATATTTCGATTAACTCGAAAGAACTTGGTAAAAATGATATTTTTGTTGCTATCAGAGGTGGGAACAATTTTGTTAATGAAGCGTTGGAAAAAGGTGCTTTTGCTGTTTATGACAGTAAAACTTTAAAAATAGATGAAAAATATGCTGATCGTGCATTTTTTGTAAATGATAGTGTTGAATTTTTACAAAATTTTGCTAGGGAATGGCGAAAAAATTTAGATATAAAAGTAATTGGAATTACGGGAAGTAATGGAAAAACCACTGTAAAGGATATGATTTACCATTTGCTTTCACAAAAATATAAAGGAAAAAAGACTGAAGGGAATTACAATAATCATATTGGATTACCCTTCACTTTGTTGCGTGCTGAAGAAGATGACAAATTTATTATTTTGGAAATGGGAATGAGCGGCTTTGGAGAAATTGATCTTCTTGGGCAGATTGCATTGCCTGATATTAATGTAATTACCAACATTGGTGAATCACATCTGGAATTTCTGAAAACGAAGGAAAATGTATTTTTGGCAAAAACGGAGATTATTCCTTATATTAAAAATACACTTGTAATCAATGGAGATGATGAATATTTAAAAAATGTAAAAGCTGAAAATATTGAAGTTGTAAAGGCTTTGAATCTAGGAAATAATGAGTTTAGGGAGAAGACGTCTGATTTTTATTATGGAGACGTTCATTTTAACGAAAGCGGAACTGATTTTTTTCTGAAATATTTTGGAAAAATTTGTCAAAGTACAGTTGAAAGAAATTATAAGACGAATGTTCTAGGAGAACATAATGTATTAAACTTAGTTATGGCGATTGCTGTAGCTAAACAATTCGGAATGGAAGATAAAATAATCAGTGAAGCTGTGAAAAATATTGGCTTGACTGGAATGCGGTTTCAAATAATTGAAAACGGCGATACAACATATATTAACGATGCCTATAATGCAAGTCCGATGTCTATGGAGAAATCACTTGAAACATTTTCCCAAATATATAACGACAGACTGAAAATAATGGTTCTAGGAGATATGCTGGAACTAGGAGAAAATGAACTGGAACTTCATAGCAACCTTTTTAATACAATAAAAACTACAAAATTTGACAAACTTTATTTATTTGGAGAAAGGATGAAAAGCCTATTCGAAAAAATAAAGGAAAATGTGGACAATGAAAATTTAAAAAACAAGGAATTTGGACATTTTGATGAAAAAGAAGAAATAAAAGAAAAAATAAGACAGATTTCTGAACAAAAGGTAGTGCTGTTAAAAGCATCACGAGGAATGAGATTAGAAGAAATCATAGAAAAATAAATATTATAAACAAAGAAAAGAAAGGAGAAGAGTTTTTTACTGTATAATTTGTTTAAATATGGATTATTGGGTAAAAAAAACTCTATAATAAAGAATGTTATATTTACTGCAAGAGTTATTTATCAATAACTGGAGAGTTTTACGTATTTTTAAATCAATAATGTTAAGAGCGTCTGTGGCGTTTATGATTGCGTTTCTGTTTATGTTAATTTTAGGAAAACCGTTTATTGCTTGGCTTAAAAAGAAAAAATATGGAGATACAGCAAGAGAAGAAGGGCCTAAATCACATTTTGACAAGTCGGGAACGCCTACAATGGGAGGACTTTTAATAATTGGTGCAATTTTATTTGCAACTGCTATCGCTGGTAATTTTACAAATAAATTTATTGTGTTTTTATTTGTAATTACAATTTTATTTACAACAATTGGATTTTATGATGACTATTTAAAATTGACAAAGCACAAAAAAGGGCTTTCTGGAAAGAAAAAAATATTAGGACAATTAATAATCACAGCATTAACATTTGGATTCGTATATAAATTCGGCCTTGTAAGTAAAACTATCGATTTTTCAATAATAAATCCGTTAATTAAAAATTCATATTTATACATAACTCCAATACTGTTCTTTATTTTTGTGGCATTTGTAATAATCGGCTCTTCAAATGCGGTAAATTTGACAGATGGACTGGATGGACTTGTGAGCGGACCTACAATTGTAGTAAGTATTACGCTTTTAATTATTACTTATTTAACTGGAAACGTAAAATATGCAAAATACCTAAATCTTTATTACGTTCCGCAGGCAGCTGAAATGATAGTTTATTTAGCCTCAGTAATCGGAGCTTTAATTGGTTTCTTATGGTATAATTTCTATCCAGCACAAGTATTTATGGGAGATACAGGTTCTTTAACATTGGGTGGAATTTTAGGAATTATTGTTATTTTTATAAAGCAGGAGCTGTTATTGCCAATTGCTGGATTTATATTTATTATGGAAGCCTTGTCAGTTATGATTCAAGTCTGGCATTTTAAAACTTTTGGAAAACGGGTATTCAAAATGGCACCGATACATCATCATTTTGAACTGCTAGGATTGCCTGAAACAAAAGTTACAATAAGATTCTGGATTGTTTCAATAATGACATGTCTATTAACATTTGTAATTTTGAAATTAAGATAAATAAAGCAGGGGGATTTTTCCCCTGCAAACTAATTAAATTATATTTTTATTTATTGTTTCATAAAAAATGAAATTGTAAATAAGAATATAATGAATTTACTTTTATAAAAAATAATTTAGTTGAGTACTTAAGAATTTGAAATTTAGAAATATAAAATAAATAATAGAAAGAGGAAAGAATCACATGGATAAAAAGGGAATTGTATTTGGTGCTGGGTTGAGTGGGCTTGGTGCTAAGGAATTGCTAGAAAAAAATGGATATGAAGTTTATTTGATAGATGATAAGGTTGCAATGCCATCGGCAGAGGGAATAAGGCTTTTGAATGAGGAAAAAGTTGAATTTATAGTAAAAAGTCCTGGGATTCCATGGAAGGCAGAACTTTTGAAAGTTGCCAAGGAAAAAGGTGTCAAGATTATTTCAGAAATTGATTTGGCTTATAAATATGTGGATAAAAATATAAAAATTATTTCGTTTACTGGCACAAACGGAAAAACTACAACATCTACTAAAATGGCAGAATTACTTAATTTTGCTGGGTTTCGTGCGAAACTTGCCGGAAATGCAGGTTTTTCATTTGCAAAACTGGTGGCTGATGAAGAAGAGCTTGATTATATTGTACTGGAGCTTAGCAGCTATCAATTGGAAAATAATCCGCAAATTCATTCAAATATCGCTGGAATAATCAATTTAACTCCAGATCATTTGACACGATATAATTCGGTGGAAGATTATTATATTACAAAGTTTGCGATTTTTGATAAGCAGACAGGCGATGACTTTGCATTGATTAATTTAGATGATGAAGTTTTTGCAGAACTGTATGAAAGAAATGAGATAAAGGAGAAAATAAAGGCTCGAAAAGTGTATTTGAGTAAAGAAACAAAAGGAACGGTTTTTGTTTATGAAAATAATATTCGTATAATGAAGGATTTGAGTAAACGGGTTGATGAAATTCAGAATTTTGGTGAAAAAATTGATGAAATTTCAGAAATTTTATTAAAAACTGAAGAATTGTCATTAAAGGGTAGACATAATTTGGAAAATATGTTATTTTTGATAAGTTCAGCAAAAATATTAAATGTAAAAAATGAAAAATTAGCTGAATTTTTAAAATCAACGAACGCTCTTGAACATAGACTTGAAAACTTTTTTGTGAAAGGAAATACAACGTTTATTAATGATTCTAAGGGAACAAATGTAGAATCAACATTAAAAGCAATTGATTCATTTAATAATTCGATTATTATGATTCTTGGTGGAGATGATAAGAAAATTGATAATATGCCTTTGATTAAAAGAGTTAAGGAGAAAGTTGATTTTGTTTATTTAATTGGAGATAATGCTCAGATTTTGATTGACGATATGGAAAAGATTGGATATAAAAATTATAAAAATTTAGAAACAGTTGAAAATGTACTAAATTACTTGAAGGAAAATGTGGATTTTTCACAAAATCAGACAGTACTGTTTTCACCTGCAACATCGAGTTTTTGTCAATTTAAGAGTTTTGAACATAGAGGAAAAGTTTTTAAGGAATTGACACAAAAAATTATAGAAAAATAATTTAGTTTTTATGAAAATGTAATTTAGGAGAAAAAATTGAACAGTAAAAAGATATTGGGAACAGGATTTATAGTAGTAATTTTAATACTTTCTGCATTGAGTATTATAACAATGGCAAGCCTTAGTTTTCCAAAGGCGCAAAATGAATATGGAGAAGCAACTTATTTTTTGTTAAGGCAAACAATATGGCTAGTTATAGGCTGGGGAGGATTTATTTTCACAGCCAATCTTAATTATAAAAAATACAGGGAAATAGGAAAATATCTATACGGAACAGGAATTATTATGCTTGTTATGGTACTAGTAATAGGAAAAACTGTAAATGGAGCAAAACGTTGGATTGACCTTGGAATGGGAGTAGTTATACAGCCTTCAGAATTTGCAAAATTAATACTGATTATTGTACTTTCGGCACTTGTTTATAATTTTAAAACACGAAATAAAATAAAAAAATTTCCTTGGGAAACAAGTTTAGTTTTAATGATGACTACTGGAATATATATAATTCTTGTCTTTTTTGAAAAATCATTTAGTAATACAGCTCAAATTGCTATAATTGGTTTTACCTACTTACTTGTTTCAGAAATAAAATTTTCGGTAATTGGCTTTTATGCCATATTGACTGGAATTGCAGGATGGTTTAGTGTGATGAAAGTAGGATATAGGGCAAGCAGGATTGCGGCACATACTTCAAAAAATATTGGATTTCAGACATCACAATCATTAATAGCCATAGCTAATGGTAGGCTTACTGGAAAGTTCTATGGGAATGGATTGCAAAAGTACGGATTTCTTCCAGAAATACACACGGATTATATTTTTTCAGGATATGCTGAAGAAAATGGATTTTTAGGAGTAGTATTTTTATTAGGGTTATATGCTGCTTTACTAGTAATAATTGGAGTTGCTTTGAAAAAAATAAAAGATTTGTATGCAAAATATCTTTTAGCTGGAATTTTTATGATAATTGCAACACAAGTAATTGGAAATGTAGCAGTTGCAAGCCAGTTAATACCTTCTACAGGGATTCCACTTCCAATGATGAGTTATGGTGGAAGTACAATGATAGCTGTAATGATGATGCTAGGAGTCGTTTACAATATAATAAGAGCTTTATATAAGCAGGAAATGGGAAGCAAGTTGGATGAACTGAATGAAATTGATTACATGATGTAAAAAAATATAATGAGAGGTAAAATAAAACAATGGAAAAAGTAGTATTTACTACAGGAGGAACAGGCGGACATATTTATCCAGCCTTGTCAATCGCAAAAAAAGTTAGAGAAAAAGGTATAGATACATTATTTATTGGGACAAAGCATAGAATGGAAAAAGATATTGTTCCAAATGAAAATTTTAGATTTATAGGACTTGATGTGTTGCCATTAAGAAGTGTTAAATCAGTAATTAAAATGATAACAGCAACAATAAGTGCAATAAAGTTGCTAAAAAAAGAAAAACCTACAAAAATTATAGCATTTGGAAATTATATAACAATACCAGTGCTAATAGCGGCTAATGTGCTACGAATACCATATTACCTGCAAGAACAGAATCATACCATGGGGCAGGCTAATAAATGGTTCTATAAAGGTGCAAAAAAGGTATTTATTGCTTTTGAAAATACACTTGAAAGTATCAAGGAAAAATATAAAAGTAAATTTGTTGTGACTGGAAATCCGTTAAGAGAAGAGTTTTATGGGAAAAATAAGCAGGAAGAAAGGCAAAAACTTGGAATAAAGGATGATGAAAGAGTTATTCTTGTTATAGGTGGAAGTCTTGGAGCTAAGAATATAAACGAAGCTATTGTGAAAAAATGGAAAACAATAACAGAAGATGGAAGAATACGATTGTTCTGGGCAACTGGAAAAGATAATTATGAAGCATCGACTTATAGAATAAGAGATTTTGGAACAGCAGTAGTTGAGCCATATTTTGAAAATGTTCCAGAGCTGATGGCAGCTTCTGATATTGTAATCTGCCGTGCTGGAGCTTCTACAATTTCTGAACTTATTCAGCTTGAAAAACCATCAGTATTGATTCCATATGATTTTGTTGGGCAAAAAGAAAATGCAGATGTACTGGAATATGTAAATGGTGCAAAAATATTTACAAATGAAACAGTAGAAAAAGCAATAGACGAAACATTATCAATAGTGCGTCAGGCCTCAATGCTGGAATTTATGAGTGAAAATGTAAAAACATTGAAAAAAGGTAATTCAGCGGAAATAATTGTAAATGAAATGGGAATTAAATAAATTAAGGAAAAGAAAATTTGGAGGAAATTATGCTAACAAAAGTGAATAATGTATACTTTAGCGGAATAAATGGAATTGGGATGAGTGGACTTGCAAAAATTTTGGCAGCAGATGGATTTAATGTGGCAGGTTCAGATTTGGAAAGAAAATCTGTAACACAAGATATGGAAGATATGGGAATAAAAGTTTATATTGGACAAGTAGAAGAAAATGTGAAAGATAAAGGAATAGATTTGTTTGTATATTCAACAGCGATTAAGGAAACAAACCCTGAATATAAATATATTGTAGATAATAATATAAAAAAAGTCAAAAGAGGAGAATTGCTTGCTGAAATAATGAATAGATTTGATGGAATTGCTGTGGCAGGAACTCATGGAAAAACTACTACAAGCTCAATGATGAGCGTGGCACTTTTGGAAAAGGATCCGTTTATAGTGGTTGGAGGGATTATTCCAGAAATAAGCAGCAACAGCCAGATTGGTAATTCAGAATATTTTATTGCGGAAGCTGATGAAAGCGACAATTCATTTTTGTACATAAAACCCAAATATTCTGTTGTAACAAATATCGAAGCTGATCACTTGGATCATCACGGGACTTTTGAAAATATAAAGAAATCATTTGAACAGTTTATTGATAGTACAGAAAAAATAGCTATACTTTGCAAAGATACAGTTGAAAAAGTTGGTCTTAATATAAAAAATAAAAATGTAGTATGGTATAGCATAAAAGAAGAAACAGCTGATATTTATGCTAAAAATATAAGAGTAGAAGATGGAATAACAAGTTTTGAAGTTATAAAAAAAGGTGAAGATCTAGGAACATTTAGTTTGAGCATTCCTGGAGATCATAATGTTGCAAATTCACTTCCAGTGATTTACTTTGCTCACGAGTTTAAATGTAATATGAAAAAAGTAAAAGAGAGAATCTTTAAATTTAAAGGTGCAAATAGAAGATACCAAGTTATTTATGACAGTAATTTGAGAATAATTGATGATTATGCACATCATCCAACAGAAGTAAAAGTAACAATTAATGCGGCACATAATACTGAAAAAGGTAAAGTAACTGTAATTTTCCAGCCTCACCGATACAGCCGTACAAAATTTTTCTTCGATGATTTTGTAAATTCATTAAAAGATGCCGATGACTTGATTTTACTTCCAATTTATGCGGCAAGCGAAGACAATACTTATGGTGTAAGTTCAGAATTGCTTGCAGAAAAAATTGGAGGAAATGTAAGAGTGCAAACTCAGGAAGAAATAGAAGATATTATAAAAAATGACAGAAATAGTGGAAATACATATGTGTTTATGGGAGCTGGAAGTGTATCAAGAGTAGCTCATGAGATTGCCGATGACTTGAAAAAGATGAAGATTGACAGTTAGAATAACTAATATTGTAGAATAACTGAAATTTTTATATAAAGATTCGTAGAAAGTGAGAATGAAATAAGAATGGAAATAATAAAAAATGCCAAGATGAAGGAATATTCAAATATGAAAGTTGGCGGAACTGCAAAAGAGCTTATTTTCATAGATGATAAAAATGAATTAAAGGAAGTTTTACAAACTAGAAATAATATTTTTCTTTTAGGAAATGGAACAAACACTCTTATTAATGATGGAAATTTAGATATAAACTTTTTATCATTAAAAAGATTAAAAAAAATAGTAATTGAAGAAAAAAAAGGTGACTATGATTTGGTAAGAGTGGAAGCTGGATTGGACTTGGATGATTTGATAGATTTTATGGAAAAAAATAATTATTCAGGGCTAGAAAATATTACTGGTATTCCAGGATCTGTAGGCGGTCTTGTAAATATGAATGGTGGTGCTTATGGAACAGAGATTTTTGACTGCATTGAAGAAGTGGAAGTTTGCAAAAATGATGGAGAAATTGTAAAAATTAAGACAACAGACTTGAACTTTAAATATAGAACTACTGAAATAAAAGAAAATAAATGGATTGTAATCTCTGCCTTGTTTAAATTTGGTTTTGGATTTGATAAGGCTGCCTCACAGGACAAAAGGGAGCAAAGAAAAACAAAACATCCATTAGATTTACCAAATTTAGGAAGTACATTTAAAAATCCAGAAGGTACATTTGCGGCAAAATTAATTTCAGATGCTGGTTTAAAGGGATATAGAGTTGGAGATGTGGAAATTTCACCAAAGCATCCAAATTTTGTTACAAACTTGGGAAATGCAACATTTAATGATATAATTTCAGTTATTGAACACGTAAAGGAAGTAGTTTTTGAAAAATTTGGAGTAAAATTAGAAACAGAAATTATCATCTTAAAAAGTTAATTATAAATAATTTTACTATTAAATTAAAATAAATTTATGTTAATATATTGAATAAAATCAAAAAAAAGTGTATAATAATAGAAAAAATGGAGTTTTAATATGAAAAAGTCGATTAATGTATTGATTTTATTGTGTTTATTAGCAGGAATGATGTTTTTTGGTAAAAGATTTATTGATACAGATTACTTCAAAGTTCAGGAAGTTTTGGTGGAAGGTCAATCTAAATTACTAAAACAAGATATCGTAACTCAACTTGAACAGATGAAAGGCAAAAATATTGTATATTTAAATACTGATGAGATTGAAAAGAGAATAAAAGCTGATGTAAGAGTAAAAAAAGTATCAGTAAAAAAACTTTTTCCAAGCAAAATTGTGGTCACTTTAGAAGAGAGAGAACCTTATGTATATGTGAAAAAAGGAGATGAAACATTTTTAGCAGATAAAGATTTAAATATATATGGTGATATTTTAGAAGAACCAGCCAAAAATATCCCTGTAATAAATTACACAAATGATGAAAGTTTGAAAGAGATAAAAACGATACTTTCTAAAATACAAAATAAAGATTTTTATGCTATGATTTCAGAGATAAGACAATCTGAAAAAAATTATGAAATACTTCTTACTAATAATGTAAGAATAATAACAGATACATTAGTTACAGAAAAAAAATACAATGATGCATACAAATTATACGAAAGACTAAGAAAAGAACGTCCAGTAATCTCTATGGATTTGAGATTTATAGATATTGTTGTGAAATCGTAAAAAAAAGGAAAGGAGAAGCTACTTTAAATAAGTTATAATAATCATAAGTAGCAAAGAAAAAATGGATAACTTTAGTAATGCAGCGAAACTGAAAGTAGTAGGAGTAGGTGGAGCAGGTGGAAATGCAATAAATGATATGATTGAGAGTAATATAACAACTGTTGATTTTATAGCAATAAATACAGATCAGCAAGATTTAGACAGATCAAAAGCACCTATAAAAGTACTTTTAGGGAAAGGAATGGGTGCCGGAGCAGATCCTGAAAAAGGTAGAATTGCCGCAAAAGAATCTGAAGAAAAAATAAAAGAAGTGCTAGAAGGTACAGATATGTTATTCATAACAGCTGGAATGGGTGGAGGAACAGGAACAGGAGCTTCTCCAATTATTGCTGAAGTAGCAAAAGCAATGGGGATTTTAACTGTAGCTATTGTAACAAAACCATTTGGATTTGAAGGACCATTAAAGAAAAATAACGCTGCAATAGGTATTGATAATTTACAAGAAAATGTAGATACTTTGATTGCTATTCCTAATGATAGATTATTTGAGATACCTGGAATGAATATTTCATTAATGAATGCTTTTAAAGAAGCAAATGGAGTTCTTAAAATGGGAATAAAAGGTATTTCTGACTTGATTACAAAGCAAGGAATTGTAAATTTGGATTTTGCAGATGTAAAATCTATTATGCAAAATTCTGGAATTGCAATGTTAGGATTTGGAGAAGCAAATGGCGACGAAAAAGCTAAGAGTGCAACAGCTCAAGCATTAAACAGTCCATTACTGGAAAAATCTATCGAAGGAGCAAGAAAAATTCTAATAAACGTTACAGCAGGACCGGATATTGGATTACAAGAAATTCAAGAAGTTGCTCAAACAATTTCAGAAAAAGCTGGACATGACAAAGCTAACTTGTTGTGGGGTTATATTATGGAACCTGAATTAGAAGGAACAATAAGTGTATCACTAGTAGCAACAGACTTTGAAGAAGAGTTTTTGACAGCTGATAATTCAAATACAATTAGATTTGCTCCATCTGAAGAAAAAGAAGAAACAGAAAATGATACTAAAGAAAATCTTGAAGAAAATGATTATCAAGAAGAAGATAATTATGAAAAAGAAGAAGATGATATTGATTTTGTATTACCACCATTTTTTGAAGAGTAATTATTAATAAAAATAGTCTAGTATGATTAAAGTTATTTAAATATATTCGATATTTTTGAAAATAACTTGATTTTATTGGACTTTTTTGGTATAATAATAAGACCTGCTCTATTTACAGAAGTAGGGCTAAAAAGCCATAGGAAAGGAGAAAGAAAATGAGAAATTACGAAATTATGTTTATTTTGTCTACACAATTAACAGATGAAGAAAAACAAGCTGGAGTTGAATTTGTAGAAAAAACATTAACAGCTGCTGGAGCAACTGAAGTTAAAACAGAAATTTGGGGAGATAGAAAATTAGCTTACCCAATTAAGAAAAAAGAAAATGGATACTATGTTTTAACAACATTCCAAGCAGATGGAACTAAATTTACTGAAATCGAATCAAAATTAAACATTAACGAATCAATTTTAAAATACATGATTGTTAAAAATGACTAATTTAAAATAGCGTTATTATAAGAGGGTTAAACTTATAAAAATTTGAGGTTTTGTTATTTTAAATGTTAAAAATATTAAAATAGGGGGAAAATTTATGAACGTAGTAATACTGATGGGAAGAATGGTAAGAGATCCTGAGTTAAAATATACTTCAGGAGGAAAAGCATTTGCCAATTTTACATTAGCTGTACAAAAAACAAAAGATGAAGCAGAATTTATTGATTGTACTGTTTGGGAAAAAACAGCAGAAACTATTGCAGAATATTTTAGAAAAGGAAATAAAATTCTTGTTCAAGGAAGATTAAACGTAAGCAGTTACGAACAAAATGGTGAAAAAAGAAGAATGACAAGAGTTGTTGTAAATAGTTTTGAATTTATTGAAAATTCAGGTAATGGTGGAGGATACCAACAACAGCAGACTTTTAATAATAACAGCAATAGCAAACCAGTACAAAATAATTCATTCGAAAATGATAACGATGATATGGATGACGATGAAGAGTTTCCATTTTAATAATAACTAAGTAAATTTTATAAATTAAGATATTTTAGGTATTTTTAAAAAATGAAATTTACTATAAAAGTTTTTAGGAGGTGTAAATTAATGAGAGCTAAACCAGTTACAGAATTTAAAAGAAGAAAAAGAAGACCAAAAGTTAAATTTAAAGTAGAAGATATTAATTATAAAAATGTTGAACTATTGAAAAACTTTATGAATGATAAAGGTAAAATCTCTCCAGCGAGAGTAACAGGATTAGAAGCTAAAGTTCAAAGAAAAATTGCTAAAGCAATTAAAAGAGCTAGACAAATCGCTTTGATGCCTTATACAAAAATTGAAAAATAATAGTAATTTTATTTTTTGATAAATTTAGACTATTTAAAATAAGTTTTAACTTGTTATAGATAGTCTTTTTTTGTGAAAAAATATGGAAAAATTAAGATTTATATTGTATAATGTATCAAATGTATTTAAAAAGACATTTTTTATATAATAAAAATTAGGCGGTAGTAAAAATGTTGAATAGAAAATTGGGGTTATTTTTACTTTTTTTATTTGTTTTTATAATAGGTTGTAGTAAAAAGGAGAGCAAAGAAAAAGAAAAGAAACACGATAATGTACAAAATAAAACCACAAAAGAAAATGTTTTTTCGAATAAATCAATAGAGAAAATAATTGAAACTTTTACGAAAAAATCGAAAGAGAATAAGATAAGTATAGGAAATTTTGAAAAACTGGTATATGAGAATAAAAATTATTATTATGCCAAGATACATTCTAGAGGAGATGCTATTTATGCACTTGATTATAGCGGGATAAGTGCAACAAGTATATTTCTGAAGGTTAGCAAGGTGGATGGAGCTAACTTGGGAATAATTGAAAATATGGTGGTTAATCTTATACAAGTATCTGATGAAAAAATTAATGACACTGAAGCTAGAGCAATTTATACAAAAATCTTAGCAAGTATGAGGGAAAAGGAGCTATCAAGTTTATTAGCATATACAAATGGAATAATATATGGAATAAGAATAGACTCAATTACAGGTGAATTCATATTTTTTGCTAGAGAATCAGAAAATGAAAATGCAGTTACAAGTATTCAAAACCTGAAATTTAATAATAAAAATGAAGAAACTTCTGAAAAAATAGTAAATCTAAAAGAAAAAAAATAGATATTTATTAATCTAAATAAACTTGGATTGTAAATAAAAAATTATTACTTCGTTCAAACTTTTAATATTATTTGATTTTATCGATATGAAAAAGATTTAGATACGAAAAAATAGAATAAATTATAATATAGAATTTAGGAGGTAAAATGAATTTAGAAGCATTATTTGGACTTTTACAGGGACAGGATCTGGGAAAATTGACAGAACAGATAGGAGGAGACAGTACGCAAGTAAAAGATGGAGTAACAGCGGCTTTACCTGCAATATTGGCAGCAGTTAATAAAAATGCAAATAACAGTGAAAAAGCAGAAGGATTGAATAACGCATTAAATCAGCACGATGGTTCAATATTAAATAACCTTGGAAGTTATTTACAAAATCCTGATTTAAAGGATGGAGCAGGAATTTTGGGACATCTGTTTGGAAATAATACACAAAATGTGGCAAACGCTGTTTCACAGTCAAGTGGACTAGATAACCAAGGAAGCATGAAAATTTTACAAACATTGGCTCCACTTGTATTAGGTGCATTAGGACAACAAAAAAAGGAAAATAATCTAGATGCAGAAGGAATTGGTAACTTAACTTCAAACCTTGCAGCAAACTTTACAGGCGAAGGTGGTATTATGAGCATGGTTACAAATATGCTGGATGCAAATAAAGATGGAAACGTAATGGATGATGTAATGGGATTAGTTGGAAAATTTTTTGGCGGTAAAAAATAGAAAGTGTAAAAAATAAGTATGAAATTAGGCAAAGGGACTATTTTATTTTTAAAGGTATCTCATAAAAGCCTAATTTTTTTTTTAGATAAATTTTTAATTATTAAGGATGGTAAATAATGAAATTTTTGATGATTGGAATTGGTGGGGGAATTGGGGCGATTTTTCGGTATATAATTAGTATTGTGCCTTTAAAAGTGAGTTTTCCCGTGCAGACTTTTGTTACGAATATTTTGGGAGCAATTTTGATTGGGGTTGTTGTTGAGATGGTGGCTGGGAAGCAGGTTTCACAGAATTGGAGTTTATTCTGGAGAGTAGGAATTTGTGGAGGATTTACGACGTTTTCTACATTTTCGCTGGAAACATATAACTTGATTGAGAAAGGGAATACTTGGATTGCATTTGGATATGCGATTTTGAGTGTTGTGCTGTCAGTTGCAGGAGTTTTTATTGGAAGGGGAGTTGTTAGAGCGGCATAAAAAGTGTAACGTAAAAAAATTTGAATATTTTTATTAAATTTTGGTATAAAAACTTGGATATTTAGTGAAGGAGTTATTATGGATAACGAACATTCAATAGAAAATACGAAAAAATATGCAATAATGGAGGTTATGTTCTTTAATGGATATACAGTAGGAATGCAGAGTTTTGTGCTTTTGAGCTTGGCGATTTATTTTAATATGAGTTCTTTTTTTATATCAATTGTGTCATCGCTGCCAACGGCGGGATATTTACTTCAAATATTTACTAAGCGTGTAAATATCTTGCTTGGAAGTAGGAAAAGGACAATGGTAATAGCGGCTACTCTTTCAAGGTTGGTTATATGTGTAATGCCTTTTGCTGTTTTTTTTGATGTGAGAAAGCAGGAAGTATATTTTGCTGTAATGCTTATTTATGCACTTGTCGCACCTTTTTCAAATAATGTGTGGACAGCTGTAATGACGAAGATTATTAATAAAAAGGAAAGAGGGAAGTATTTTGGAGTGCGTAATTTATTTTCATCTCTTTCTACCGTAGTTTACACGTTGATTTATGGATATGTTTTATCAATGCCTGATAGAAAAACTGCAATGCTTATATTGACAACAATAATGTCGCTTTCGGCAATAGGTTCAGCGATATTCATGTGCCTTCATTATGTTCCTGATTTGGGAACGGATATAAAAAATGTGAGTATTAAAACTGCATTTAAAAATAAAAATTTTGTTGTTTATCTGAAATTTGCTTCTGTATGGCTGTTTACATGGGAATTTCTAAAGCCAATGACAGAATATTACAGGATAAAAATACTTGGTGTAAACACAATGTTCATTTCCCAAATGGGAGTTCTAACAGCGGTATTGTCAAGCGTACTTTACCTAGTTTATGGAAAATTGTCTGATAAATACGGAAACAAGACAATGTTAAGAATGGGAATATTTTTTACAACATATTACGTGCTTACCTATTTTTCAATGACTCAAGACAATAAAATGTCAATGCTTTTTGCAGCTGCAGTAATTGACGCAATAGGATTTACAGCGATAACATTAAGTTTGCTAAATCTTATGATGGAAGTTTCAGGTGAGCCTGCTGATGCTTATGTAGGAGCTTATGCCATGGTTTCGGGACTTTCAGCAATATCGGCAGGATTGTTCGGTGGTATGCTCGGAAAATTTATAAATAACGGAGTAATTTATATTTTTGGGGAACAATTTTACACAATAAGATTTGCCTTTGTAATAGGATTTATTTTGAGATTATTTTCATTGCTGGAATTAACGAGAGTTTATTCATTTGAAAAAACATTTGTGTATCCTGGAGGAAGCAGCCGAATAAAAAGCATGTTTTCCAAAATAATGTTTTCAGGCTCAAGATACGTTATTCATTCTAATAAAGGAAAAAACGAGGATTTTGATGAAAAGGAGAATGATGTAAGTGGAGAAGAGAATGTCAATGGTAAATCTGATGAAATTAAGGAAGAACTGTAATTGATTTGTAGCCAGTTATAAGAGTAAAAAGTTGTAGAAATTGAGTAGCATAGCAAGGAATCAAGACTCCTTGTCAAAGAGTGTAGAAAAATAAGGAAATTAAACATTAAAAAATATTGTGTTTATTGGGATTTTCAGACTTTTACAAATGAGTAAAAGTTTTGTAGAATAGGAGAATTTCATGAAAAAGATTTTAGAAAAAATTGGGAAAGATGAGTTGTTGGAATATTCACGCTTAGGAGATAGATTTTCTGTTGGGAATTATATTGGAAATAGTAGTAAATTTCATATTTTCACATCAATTAACCCTTACGGAAAGTATGAAGGATACAAATTTTTAAAAGATAAAGAATTAAAGAAATTAGGAAGAAAAAAGTGGTATTTAGAATTAATGAAGGAAAATATAAAAGAGAGACTTTCTAATGGGGGAAAAACTCTTATTTTAAGAAAAGATAATTTTTTTGAATATTTATTTGAATATTTTGTAAAAAATAAAATAAGATTACAAATTTCTTATGATAGAGATTGGAATAATAATGGCTATTTAATTAAAAATTCAGATGAGTTTTTTTTGTTTCATTTTTGTGATGAAGAAAATGAAAACGAAGAAGAAATTATAAGAAAACATGGAGTAAAAATTATAAGAGCAGGAAAAAATGTTATAAAAGATATTATTGTAGAAGATAGCGAAATTAAAAAAAATAAATTGATAAAAGTTTATGATTTGGACGATGTTTTAGGTGATATTATTTTTCAAGATGATAATCATATTTTAATTTATGAGAAAGATTTGTTTTTTGGCGATTGCAAATTTACAATATTACAAATGTCTGATATTGAAGAAATTAACGATAGAATGAATTTAATAGAAACAAAAGATATAAATTTAGAAGAAATTTTTCCAAATATTGTAAAAATGAAAATAGAAGAAGTTTTGAAAAAGTGCTTTGAGAATAAAATATTAGTGCATTTTGAGCATGAGAAATCATATTCTGAAAAATTTGGGATAATTGAAAGATTTGATAACAAGAAAATAATTTTAAAAGAAATAGACAAAATGTCTGGAATTTTTGTTGCTAAATCTGAGATAATAATTGAGGATATTTCGTTTTTATTTGTGAGAAATTGCAAAGTTTTGGGAATTGAGAAGTAAAATTTATGAAAAAAGGCTTTGTTCTTTATTGAATGGAGTCTTTTTTGATTTTTGTTGTATTTTATATGATTTCAAAAATTTCACAAACGTTGTAAACAAATATCAAAAATGATATAATTTAAAAATAAATTTAAATAAAAATAATTTGATAAATAACAGAGAAAAGGAAAGGAAATTTAATGAGTTTAGTTCAGTTTAACAAGGTATATAAGCAATTTGCAGGGGAATATATTTTGAGAGATGTTAATTTTACGATTGAAGAGAGAGATAAGATTGGGCTTGTGGGAGTAAATGGGGCTGGAAAGTCTACGATTATCAGGATGCTTTTGGGGGAAGAGCGGATTGATGGAAATGAGAATAATCTTAATGAGTTTGGGGAAATTGTGAAAAGTGGGGCTACAAAAATTGGGTATTTGTCACAGAATACTGAGTTTTCAGATGAAAAAAATACGATTTACGAGGAAATGATGACTATTTTTGAGGAAGAGAGAAAAATTTGGGACGAGATTCAGAAAGTTAATATGCTTATGGGAACAGCGAACGAAGATGAAATGGAAAAGCTGATTAACAAGTCTGCTGAACTTTCTTCTATTTATGAGGCAAAAAATGGTTATGAGATTGAATACAAGATTAAACAGGTACTTACAGGACTTGAGCTTACTGGGGAATATGAGAATTTGTTATTGCAGGATTTGAGCGGCGGGGAAAGAACACGTGTTTCACTTGCAAAACTGCTTTTGTCTGAACCTGACTTGCTGATTTTAGACGAGCCGACAAACCATCTGGACTTGATTTCGATTGAGTGGCTTGAGGATTATTTGAAAAAGTATAATAAGGCGTTTTTGCTTGTTTCTCATGATAGAATATTTTTGGATAATGTCTGTACGAAAATATTTGAGTTGGAAAATAAAAAACTTCATAAGTATGATGGCAACTTTTCATCGTTTATTCTTCAAAAGGAGATGATTTTGAAGGGGGAAATCAAGCGGTATGAGAAGGAGCAGGAAAAAATTAAGAAAATGGAGGAATATATTGACAGATTTCGAGCTGGAATAAAGGCAAGGCAGGCGAAAGGACGGCAAAAAATACTAGATAGAATCGAGAGGATGGAAGATCCTGTGTTTAATCCGCAAAGAATGAGGCTAAAATTTGAAGCAGCTAAAATGAGTGGAGAAAATGTGTTGAAAGTTAGAAACTTGTCTAAAAGCTTTGATGGGAAAAAAGTTTTGAATAATATAAATTTTGAACTTTTCCGTGGAGAAAGAGTTGGAATTATTGGAAAAAATGGGATTGGGAAATCTACACTTTTAAAAATACTTTTGGATAAATTGCCGAAGGATACAGGGGAAATTGAGTTTGGAACAAGGCTAAAAATCGGATATTATGATCAGAATCATCATGAATTTTTGCAAGAAAATACGATTTTACAGGAAATAAACAATTCACTTGACTTGACAGAAGAATACTTGCGAACACTTGCAGGTGGATTTTTGTTTTCAGGAGATGATGTACAGAAAAAAATCAGTATGCTAAGTGGTGGAGAAAGAGTCCGTGTGGCATTTTTGAAACTTTACATGGAAAAAGCCAACTTTCTGATTTTAGACGAACCAACAAACCATCTAGATGTTTATTCCATCGAAGTGCTGGAGGACGCTTTGGAGGATTTTGACGGAACAATGCTAGTCGTTTCTCACAATAGACACTTTTTAGACACAGTTTGCAACACAATTTACTGCCTTGATGAAAATGGACTTACAAAATTTAAAGGAAATTACGAAGACTACAAAGAAAGCCTAAAAACAGCAAAATTAGCTTCTCAAGGAACAGACCTCGAAACCAAAGAAGAGAAAAAACTTTCATATCAGGAGCAGAAGGAACAGTCAAGAAAAATCGCAAAATTGAAAAGTGATATTGAAAAACTGGAAAAGGAAATGGAAAAAATCACAGAAATGAGAGAAAACTTGAATGCAGAATACGAAAAGGCTGGAAAAGAAAACAATATGGAAAAACTGATGGAAGTGCAGGAAAAGCTCGACAGGCTGGAAGAAGAAGAGATGGAAAAGATGGAAGAGTGGGATGTGAAGAGTGGGGAGTTGGAAGAAATTGAGATATAAAAGATTTTTTTTGTTTGAAAGTGAAGAATAATTTTATGAAAGCAGGAAAAATAAATGGCAAATAATAAATACAGCTGGGAAAATGAAAGTGACAAAATCTTAAAAAGATTAGTTTCACAGGATGATGAAGAATTTTTGAGTAAAAAACGAGCAAAAGAGTTATTTGATAATGGAATATTAAAAAATATTCAAGTGGGAACCTTTGAAGGCTTGAAGGAAATACATAGGTATTTATTTCAGGAATGTTATGGAACTGCAGGAAAAATACGGGAACATGATATTCGGAAAGGCGATACTGTGTTTTGTCGTGCGATGTATCTTGAAGATAATTTAAAGACAGTTTCTAAGATTCCTGAAAATACTTTTGAGGAAATAATTGAAAAATATGTTGAGATGAATATAATGCATCCGTTTTATGAAGGAAATGGAAGAACGACTAGAATTTGGCTGGATCAGATGTTGATAAAAAGGCTTGGAATGTGTGTGAATTGGCAAAATATTAATAGAAATGATTATTTGTCGGCAATGAAAAGAAGTGTGGTTAATGCTTTGGAACTAAAGATGCTTTTGAAGGAAAATTTGACGGAAGATGTGGAAAGTAGAGATGTATTCATGAATGGGATTAATCAGTCTTATGAATATGAAAATATGAGGAAATATAATGTGATAAATATATGAGTAAATGTTTGAAATTATACTGATTTGTAAAAGGAGGTTTGAATGAAAAAGCGGTTATTGAAAATATTAATGCTATTATTTTTAATTGGGAATTTAACATTTTCAGAATATGTTGTGAAAAACGGGAAAGTTTTTTATGATGGTAAGGAAGTTTTGAGAGCAGATATAGGAAGTTTTAGGATTTTGAATAATAAAATTGCTGTTGATAGTCAGAATATATATTTTTTAGGAAGCAGAACGATAAAATTTGAAAAAAATGATTATGATACATCAGAACCTGTTTACAAACTTTCAAGTGATTCAGGAAAATTGAAAATAGATAAAGAAGAATACGATGTAAAAAAATTTAAATTAATTTCAAGTAATGTAAAAAATAGTAATTTTTATTTTCTAAAATATGATAAAAAAATATATGTTGTATATGGGTATAATCATAACGTTTTTTTTAGCGAAATATTAAATGTAGATTATGAAACTTTTGAGAGCGTGTCTAAAAATTTAGTAAAGGATAAAAATAAAGTTTATTTTGTTAACTCGTTTACAGCAGATTCACATAATAGATATTTAATTGATTTTGGAATAAAAGAAATAAAGGGAATTACTCCTAAAAATTTTAAAGTTATTGCAGATAATTTAAGATATAATTTAATATTTACTGAAAATAATGGGAAATTATATTTTTTAAATCTTTATCCGTTAGTTAAATATGAATTTACATTTGAAGAATTATCCCAAATGGACAATAAAACGTTTAAACCTTTTGATTACAAATTTATAAAAGATAAAAACAATGTTTATTATTTATATGGATATGATAAATTTATAAAATTTGAAAAGGCAGATGCAAAGACATTTGAAGTTATTGGGGACGGCTATGCAAGGGATAAAAGCAATATTTATTTTTTGTATCCAAATTTGGAATATACGATGCCAATAAAAATGGAGGCAGATAGAAAGTCATTTAATTTGATTAAAGTTGGAGAAGATTATACATCTTATGCGAGAGATAAGAAAAACATTTATTGTGATGGCAGAATATTAGAAGGTGCAGATTACAAGACATTCAGAATTTTTAAAGAAAAAGAGAAAGAAGTTGTGAAAATAAAAGATAAAAATCATGAATATGATGAATATTGTCGGATAAAAGATAAAAATAAGTTTTAGAAAAATATAACATAGATTGTATAATATATTGCGACAAACTAAAAAAATAATGAGCGTTATATTGGACATATTTACATTAAATGATAAAAATAGCTTCTGAATTGATAATGTTTAAGATAATGGATAAAATCGTAAATATACAGCGAGTGCAGGAGAAAAGAGAAAATATGGAAATATTAATATCGGTATTAGTCGTAGTTATTGGAATTGTAATTTTGATAATAATGAATTTTAGAAATCGTAAAAAAATGGATGAATTTGATGACTTTTCGAGAGAAATGCAGGAGAGGGAAAAAAGAAAAAGAGAAGTTCGTGAAATTCAAAAATATGAAGCTGAAGAAATAGCGAGTTTTAGCGAAAGTGCTTATGATGAAAATAGAATTTCTTTGGAAAGTGTGCCTAAACAAAATGGAAAGATATCGAATGTAGATAAATTTGGCGTGAAGATAGTTTCGTTGGATGATATTGTTACAGAAGATTACGGAAAAGATTTTATAGAATATGATAAAAAAGAAAGCGAGGAATATCAAGAAAATATTAGAACAGCGAATATATTTATAATGTCAGGATTTTTTGGAGAAGCAAGGGATAGAATAGCTGAATCCTTGAAATTCAGCCAAAGAGCAAATTACGAGCTTGGAAAGTATTACTATTATTGCGAGAAAGATAACCAAAGCGCTGTAAACACGTTAAATTTGGCATACAATTCAGGAATAAAGGAGGCTATGTATTACAATAGGGCTGATTGAAGAAGAATCGGGAAATTATGAAATTGCAAAAGGCTGGTATGTGGCAGGTGCGGAAAATGGCGAAATTAATTCAATAATTAGGCTAGGAAAAATTTCTGAAGAAAAGAAGGATTATGAAGAAGCAGAAAGTATTTATTTAAAAATTGCTGATACAAAAAATGCTGAATTAATATACAATCTTGTAAGAATTTACTTTAAGCAGAATAAAAGAGAAAAAATACTGGAATGGCAGGAAAAATTGTTAAATGAAAAGCAAATTATGGGATTGAATTCTGAAATAATAAAGAATATTGAATTTATGCTCGGAAATGAAAAAGACAGAAAATATGTGGAACTGATTAATCAGGGAAATGAACTTTTGGAAAAGAGAGATAAGGGAAATGCTCAAAAACTATTTCTTGAAGCCACACAATATAATGAAAGAGGATATCTGTCGCTTGCAAAATCATATTATGTTGCAGGCGATGGAGAAAAAGCCAAAGATATGTATGAAGAGTCTTATTCTCTAGGAGTGAAAGAGGCGGCTTATGAACTGGGGAAATATTTTGATATAGTTGAAGAAAATGAGAAAGAAGCTGAAAAATGGTATAAAATCGGACAGGAAATGGGAGATGCAAAATCTATTTATAAACTTGGGATACTTTATGAATGCAGTAGGGAATTTGGAAAAAGTGAAGAGGAAGCATACAAGCTATATGAAAAAGCCGCTAATATGAAATATGCTCCTGCAATTAGTGATATGATATATTATAATAATAGACATGAAAATGGGAACAAATCAAAGGAATGGGCATTTAAAGTATTAAATGAAACAGGATTGATTGAACTTGAGAGAGAAGTAATAAGAAATGCACAGGATTTTCTGGAAGAAATGGGAGAATATGCAGGCGATAAAATTTCAGAAAAAAATTATGAAATTGAATACGATGACGATTTGATATATTTTATAGAAAAAAATTCTAAAGGCAGAAATATAAAGGAAGAAACTTATGAAAGAAAAAAGTCAAATTTCTGGATGATATTTGGAATTATAATTTTTATACTACGGCTGATTATAAAATGTTCAGAGTATTAATTATGAAAAATAAATTTTTATACAAAAAAAGCTAGGAAATCCTAACTTTTTACCAAATTATTTTTCTTATTAAAAACTTTCTCCCCCAAAAACCCTGCAAATAGTCCAATAAGTAATCCAGCTAAAACATCACTTGGAAAATGCACAGTTAAGTATAGCCTTGAAAAAGCAATAATAATGCTTGTAATCAACACTGCTGGAAAATATTTTTTTAAATGTTTGTAAAAAATATATACCATTGTAAAAGATGCTGAAGTATGTCCTGAAGGAAATGAAAAATCCTTTGGGGCTTTGACTAAAAGGATAATGTCAGATATTTCTGTAAAGGGTCTTGCTCTATGTGTGAGGTTTTTCAAAATTACATTTACAATAATTGCATTTATAATCAATGAAATTACCGCTAAATATCCGATTTTTCGATATTTTTGGCTAGAAAGTAGAAATAATGTTATTGCAATCCATATTAATCCGTGATTTCCTAAATTTGTAAAAAATATTAGTATGTTGCTTAGGAGTTTCGAATTTAAGCTGTGTTGAAAATTGTAAAATTGTTTAATAATAAAAATATCAATAGTTTGTATAAAGTTTAGCATTTTTTCTCCTAAATAATTTATTTTACAGATATTATATATTAAAAAGTTTGAAAAATAAAGTCGGAATTATACTCAATCCGCTTAAAAACGGAAATAAATATATAAAAGTAATGAGTTTTTATAAATACAGTCTGACTTTCTACTTTTGTTTTACACTAAAATTACTATATTTTTTTAATAAGAAAGAAGGTATTGAAATGAAAAAAATAAATTTAATAATTTGGCTAATAAATTTTGGAATTGTGATTAATTCAAATGCTGCAACAAATAGCAAAAAAGGCTGTTATATTCCGAAGGGTGAACTGACTTGTGTAACAGACATAACAACTGAAACTGGAAAGAAAAAATTAAATGAGATGAAAAAATAAAAATCAGAACTTTTTGAAAAATCGCAAGAAAGTTTGAAAAATGGCAGATTTGGAAATAAAACTGTTGGATTTATTGATTTTCCGAGAGGATGGAAAATGTTTGTAGATGCAGATTCGGGTAAAACAACTATGCAAATTACAAGAGATGGATTTGATATTTACACACTTGATATAATTTATTTAAATAATAAAAATAGTAATTTGATAGATTTAGTAGATGAAGTGGCAAAAAATCAGTATAATGGACTTTTGAATGCTGGGCATACAAGAGATAACCTTGAAACGAGAAATATTATAATAAATGGATATAAAGGTAAACAGGTAAAAGTTAAAAGAATTTCTGGAAAGAGCTGGATAAGTAACTATATTGGATATAATGGAAAGATTTATTTAATAAGTGTTGAAGGTTCACCTCAAAATGTAAATGAAATGCAAAAAAATGTTGAAAGAAGCTGGAATCCCTTGAAATAATAGAGAATATAAAAAACAGTCAAGCAAAGAATTCTGAATAAAACCTTGTTTGACTGTATTTTTTTGTTTATTTAATTATTTTATTTTGCAATGTGTAAATGTCCAGCGTGATGAGATTTTCCATGCAAATGATGTTTATAGTTAAATAATAATGCTGTACAGATAATTGTAACTACACTTGCGATTAATATTCCGTAAAATTCAATAGTGTGAACAGGCACATTCTTGAAAAATCTTACAAATCCTTCTGGAGCAATTATGATGTAAGTTGTAACAACCATTGTCATAAACATTGAAGGAATTAATGCGAATAAGAATGGTTTTTCTTTCTTAACAAGCCATACTGTCGCAGTCCATAATGAAACTGCTGCCAAAGTTTGATTTGCCCACGCAAAATATCTCCAGATAATGTTAAAATCAATAGTTGTCAAGTAAATACCAACAACAAATAAAGGAATTGCGATTAAAAATCTATTTTTTATTGGAGCTTGTTTAATTTTGAAAATATCAGCAATAATTAATCTTGAGCCTCTAAAGGCAGTATCTCCTGACGTAATTGGGCAGGCAACAACACCAAGCACAGCCAGAAATGCTCCAAATACACCAAGCAATTGAACAGATGCCTTATTTACAACAACAGCAGGAGTTCCAGCGGCAGCAAGTTCTTTAATTCCACCAAATACTGTCATTGCAGCAGCAGCCCAAACTAATGCAACAACACCTTCTGCAATCATTGCACCATAAAATACTTTTCTTCCTTCAGTTTCGTTTTTTATGCAACGTGCAACCATTGGAGACTGAGTAGCATGGAAACCGCTTACAGCACCGCAGGCAATTGAGATAAACAAGTAAGGGAACATTGATACTCCTTTAGGATGCGGATTTCCTTTAAAAATTTCAGTAATTTCGGGAATTGCAAAAGCTCCTGTAAATTGTCCATAAATTAACATTCCTCCAATACCAATCGCCATAAACAGCAACGCAAAGCCAAATATTGGATAAATTTTAGCAATGATTTTATCAAGTGGAAGAATTGTAGCCAAGATATAATAAGCAATGATAACGATTGTAAAAGTCATGGCACTCACGCCTGGAATCAGATTATGAAGGATATCAGCAGGTGATTTTATAAACACTACTCCAACTAAAAGAAGTAAAACAATTGAGAAAACTCTCATAATCTGCTGCATAACAACACCTAAATTTTGTCCCACAAGTTCACCAATACTGCTCCCTTTATCCCTAAGCGAAAGCATACCAATCAAGAAATCATGAACAGCTCCTCCAAAAATACATCCAAAGACAATCCATAAAAATGCAGCTGGACCCCATAAAGCCCCTGCAATAGCTCCAAAGATAGGGCCTGTTCCAGCAATATTAAGAAATTGAATCAAAAACGCTTTTGGAGTGCTAACTTCTACATAGTCGACACCATCGTAATATTCGATTGAAGGTGGCATTCTGTCAGGTTCTATTCCGAAAACTTTTTCTACAAATTTACTGTAAAATGCATAACCTGAAATAAGTGCGACAATCGCCAAAATAAAAGAAATCATAATAAAAACCTCCTATAATTTTAAATATTCATTTATTTATCATATAAAAATTTTTAAAATTATTCTATTAATATAATAGCCTGATTTTACAAAAAAACAAGTGTATTTTTTAAAAAATTAACATAAATTTAAAAAAAGTTGTTGTCAATTTTATTGTTATGTGATAGACTAAAACGATGGAGATACTTTGAAAGTAAAATTAAAAAGGAGACTTACAAGATTAAGCATAAAGGTGCTGATATTTTAGATTTAAAAATAAAATTTTAGGAGGAAAAATAATGAAAAAAGGAATAAAAAAAGTATTGTGTTTGGCAATAACAGGATTAATGATGGCATTTCCATTAAATGCAGCTGAAAAAGGCAATGAGTTAATCTGTATTGATCCAGGGCATCAACTTAAGGGAAACTCAGGACTTGAAGAAATTGGGCCTGGTTCGACTAAGAAAAAGCCCAAAGTATCATCTGGAACAAGAGGAGTGGCAACAAAAAAATATGAATACCAGCTTACACTTGAAGTTGGGCTAAAATTAAGAGATGCGTTGCAAAATAAAGGGTATAAAGTGTTTATGGTACGAGAGACTCATGATGTGAACATTAGTAATAAAGAACGTGCGATTAAAACAAATAACGCAGGATGCTCATTATACATAAGACTTCATGCTGACGGAATTAATAATTCCTCAACACAAGGGGCTTCGGTACTAACGTCTTCATCAAAAAATCCGTACACAAAAAGTGTTCAAAAATCAAGCGACAAATTCTCACGTGACATATTATCAGAATATGTAAAGGCAACAGGAGCTAAAAATCGTGGAGTTTCATACAGAGATGACTTGACAGGAACAAACTGGTCAAAAGTTACAAATACCTTGATTGAATTTGGATTTATGTCAAATCCAGAAGAAGACAGAAAAATGTCAACGCCAGAATATCAGGAAAAGATGGTAATGGGAATGGTAAATGGTATTGAAAAATATTTAAGAGAAAAATAATTTAGAATATTTTTTCAAAATAAAAACTACATTGAAAAATTATTGAATAAAAATCTTTTATAGCCCTTGACAAAAGGGCTTTTATAGTATAAAATAGTTAGGTTAGAACTCATAACTAAATTTTAAAAAAATATATTATTTATAAAATAATATGTTTTGAAGTGAATTTTAGAGTAAATCGACATACTTAAAATAAGTATGCAGTTATGTTTGATAAAGTTAATTTGCAAGAAAAGCAAAAAAAATAAAAACTTTGTCAAATGCAGCTTTATCAAATGTAGATTGAAGAAATGAGCTTTATAAAAAGTTTTAGTTTTGAAATATAACGAGAGAATAAATATATAAATCAAAGAAATTTGAGAGGAGGAAAACAGATGCCTACTATTAATCAATTAGTAAGATTTGGTAGAAGTACAACTGAGAAAAAGAAAAAATCACCTGCATTGAAAGGTAATCCACAAAAAAGAGGGGTTTGTGTAAGAGTATATACAACTACACCTAAAAAACCTAACTCAGCCTTAAGAAAGGTAGCAAGGGTTAAATTAGTAAATGGAATCGAAGTTACTGCTTATATTCCAGGAATCGGACACAACTTGCAAGAACATAGTATCGTTCTTTTAAGAGGAGGAAGAACAAAAGATTTGCCGGGGGTTAGATATAAAATAATCAGAGGAGCATTGGATACAGCAGGAGTTGTAAACAGAAAACAAGGTAGATCAAGATACGGAGCTAAAAAAGGGTAATTAATTTTTAAAAAAGTAAGGAGGACAATTAAGTGTCAAGAAGAAGAAGAGCGGAAAGAAGAGATGTATTACCAGATTCTCAATTTAACGATAAAGTAGTAACTAAATTCATTAATGGATTAATGAAAGATGGAAAAAAATCATTAGCTGAAAATATTTTTTATACAGCATTGCAACAAATAACTGAAGAAACTCAAGAAGAAGGAATTGAAGTTTTCAGAAGAGCGATGGAAAATGTAAGACCTCAATTAGAAGTAAGATCTAGAAGAATCGGAGGAGCAACTTACCAAGTACCAGTTGAAGTAAGAAAAGAAAGACAGCAAACATTAGCAATTAGATGGTTAGTTAGATATACAAGAGAAAGAAAAGAATACGGAATGGTTGCTAAACTTAAAAAAGAATTAATTGCAGCTGCCAACAATGAAGGTGGATCAATTAAGAAAAAAGAAGATACATATAAAATGGCTGAAGCAAACAGAGCGTTCGCACATTACAAATGGTAGTCTTATTTGTTTGAAGAAAATTATTAAGTATTCAAAAATGGTTATATTTTTACAAAATTCATTTTTTCAGAACTGGATTTATAAAAATATTGTTTCAAATTTCAAATATACTTCTTAAATAAGAAGTAGCTTATAAAAATAAGGAGGAAAATTTAAATGGCAAGAAAAGTTGCTTTGAAAGATACTAGAAACATTGGTATCATGGCACATATAGACGCCGGAAAAACAACTACTACTGAAAGAATTTTGTTTTATACAGGTGTAAACCATAAAATCGGAGAAGTTCATGAAGGAGCTGCTACGATGGATTATATGGAACAAGAACAAGAAAGAGGGATCACAATTACATCAGCTGCAACAACAGCATTCTGGAATGGACATAGAATTAATATAATAGATACACCAGGCCACGTTGACTTTACAGTTGAGGTAGAAAGATCATTAAGAGTATTAGATGGAGCAGTTGCAGTATTCTCAGCAGTTGACGGAGTGCAACCTCAATCAGAAACAGTTTGGAGACAAGCTGACAAATACAACGTACCAAGAATGGCTTTCTTTAACAAAATGGATAGAGTCGGAGCAGACTTTAACATGTGTGTAAACGACATCAAAGAAAAATTAGGTGGAAATGGTGTACCAATCCAATTGCCAATTGGTGCAGAAGATAATTTTGAAGGAATTATCGACTTGGTAACAATGAAAGAATACCTATTTAAAGATGAAACTATGGGAGCAGATTATGAAGTTGTTGATATTAGGGCAGAATTGTTAGATGATGCTCAAACAGCAAGAGAACACATGATTGAATCTGTAGTTGAAACTGACGATGAGTTAATGGAAAAATATTTTGGTGGAGAAGAAATCTCTGAAGAAGAAATCAAAAAAGCATTAAGAGCTGCAACAATCGAAGGAACTGTTGTACCTGTATTATGTGGAACAGCATTCAAAAATAAAGGGATTCAACCATTACTTGATGCAGTAGTTGCCTACATGCCATCACCACTAGACATTAACGGTGGAAAAATTAATGGAACTGATCCTAAAACCGAAGAGCCTATTCAAAGAGAAATGGGAGATGACGCTCCGTTCTCAGCATTGGTGTCTAAAATCATTACAGATCCATTTGTTGGAAGATTATCATTCTTTAGAGTTTATTCAGGAGTATTAGAAAAAGGATCTTATGTATTAAACTCAACTAAAGGCAAAAAAGAAAGAATGGGAAGATTGCTTCAAATGCACGCTAACAAAAGAGAAGAACTTGATGCAGTTTACTCAGGAGATATAGCTGCGGCAGTTGGATTAAAAGATACTACAACAGGAGATACATTGTGTGCTGAAAATGCTCCAATTATCCTTGAAAAAATGGAATTCCCTGATACAGTTATCCAAATTGCAGTAGAACCAAAAACTAAAGCCGATCAGGAAAAAATGGGAACAGCTCTTGCAAAACTTGCAGAAGAAGATCCAACATTTAAAGTATCAACTAACCAAGAAACTGGACAAACACTTATTGCAGGAATGGGAGAGTTACACTTGGAAATCATCGTAGATAGAATGAAACGTGAATTCAAAGTGGAAGCAAATGTTGGTAAACCACAAGTTGCTTATAGAGAAACAATCAATGGATTAGCAGATGTTGAAGAAAAATATGCAAAACAATCTGGAGGACGTGGACAATACGGACATGTTAAGATGAAAGTTGAAGCTAACCATGGAAAAGGTTACGAATTTGTTAATGAAATTACTGGAGGAGCTATTCCAAGAGAATATATTCCAGCAGTAGATAAAGGAATTCAAGAAGCGTTAGAAGCAGGAGTTGTCGCAGGATACCCTGTTCAAGATATAAAAGTTACATTGTATGATGGATCTTACCATGAAGTTGATTCATCAGAAATGGCGTTTAAAATAGCAGGTTCAATGGCAGTTAAAAAAGGACTTAGAGCCGCTAATCCAGTATTGTTGGAACCAATCTTCAAAGTAGAAGTTACAACTCCAGAAGAATACATGGGAGACGTAATTGGAGATTTGAACTCAAGACGTGGACAAGTTTCAGGAATGACTGACAGAAATAATGCAAAAATTATTAGTGCAGAAGTACCTTTATCGCAAATGTTCGGTTATGCAACTGACTTGAGATCAAAAACACAAGGAAGAGCATCTTACTCAATGGAATTTGAAAAATATGTAGAAGTTCCAAAAAACATTGCTCAACAAGTAATTGATGAAAGACAAGGAAAATAATAAAAATTTAAAATAACAATAAAAATCTTAAAAAAATTTAAAAATTAAAGAAATAATGGAGGAAAAATTAAAATGGCAAAAGCTAAATTCGAGAGAAGCAAACCACACG
>ERZ773021.170-NODE-170-length-46536-cov-24.5084_pt1 | contig 46536 bp, 44 predicted proteins | sample MGYA00511668_ERZ773021 | MGnify/ENA primary metagenome ERZ773021 (study PRJEB29015, sample SAMEA2737961) | human oral metagenome | biome: human oral; feature: human-associated habitat; material: dental | place: China | collected 2032 ... | reverse complement strand
ATATCACGTAAGATTCCGGTTCTTGAGATGGGAGTTCGATTCTCTCAGGGTGGATCGTGTTTATTACTTGAAAGTCTTGTTTTATGCAAGATTTTTTATTTTTACAAGGGAGATTACCAATGCCTGTGAAATTGATTGCTCATGCTCTAATTGCAAAAGATGGAAAATATTTGCTTATTAAACGAAGTAAAATAAAACGTGGTTCTCCAAACATGTATCCAGAATATTGGGATATTCCAGGAGGTAGTGTGGAAGAAGACGAATTGCCGCGAGAAGGTGCTGTACGTGAAGCGATGGAAGAAGTCAACCAAAAAGTACAATTAAGTTCGATTCTTCATGAGGATAGCTGTTATGATGATACAAAGGGCATCGTTTTTACGCGTCTAGTGTATAAGGCAAAATTGCTGGAATATAGAGATATTAAACTTGATCCAGAAGAGCATACAGCATTTCGCTGGATTCGGGTGCTGTCAGATATGAAGGGTGAGAAGACTGTTCCTTATTTAAAAGATATATTGAAATAAATTGATAAGGTGAGATTATATAAAATAAATGGATACGATAAAGTCATGATGCCGTGCAAATCAACTTTATCGTATCCATTTTAGATATGAAAAAACTCCTTGATAAAACAAGGAGTAAGAAAGGAAATTCTTTAGTTTTTAGCTGCTGAAGCAAATTCTTCTTTGGAGAAGGCATCATTGATGATGTCTTTTAATTGTTTAGCAGAAGCTTGCATTTTTTGTTTTTCAGCATCATTCAACGGGATGTTTACTGGACGTACGATACCATGTGCGCCAACAATAGCTGGTTGTCCAATGTAGCAGTCTGTAACGCCAGGATATTGGCCTTCTTGGAATACTGAAAGTGGAAGAACTGAATTTTCGTCATCAAGGATAGCTTTTGTGATACGAGCTAAGGCAACTGCGATACCATAGAAAGTTGCACCTTTTTTATTGATGATTGAGTATGCAGCATCACGGACACCTTCAAACAGATCAACTAATTCAGCAGCATTGAAGTTTTCTACATCTTGAAGATAATTTTCAAGGTTGACACCTGCAACGTTGGCATGTGACCAAACAGCGAATTCTGAATCACCATGTTCTCCCATGATGTAAGCATGGACAGAACGAGCATCTACATCTAATTTTTCAGCAAGTGCTTGACGGAAACGTGCTGAGTCAAGAGAAGTACCTGAACCAATGACACGTTCTTTAGGGAATCCAGAGAATTTCCAAGTTGAGTAAGTCAAAATGTCAACAGGGTTAGCAGCTACAAGGAAGATACCGTTGAATCCTGAAGCAACAATTTTAGTAACAACATCTTTGTTGATACGAAGGTTTTTTTCAACCAATTGAAGACGAGTTTCACCTGGTTTTTGTGGTGCACCAGCAGTCAAAACGACAAGATCTGCATCGTGTGCATCAGCATATTCTGCTGAATAAATTTTCTTAGGTGAAGTGAAAGCCAGGGCATGGCTAAGGTCTTCAGCATCCCCTTCTGTTTTTTCTTTGAAAATATCAACAATACCAAGTTCTTGGGCGATTCCTTGGTTGACAAGAGCAAATGCGTAAGAAGAACCTACAGCACCGTCACCAACAAGGATGACTTTTTTATGTTGTTTAGTAAGAGTCATTTTGCTAAACATCTCCTTTATTTTATTGGGGAACGTTTTCCCTTTACACATCCATTCTATCACTTTTGTAACATTTTGTCACGAATATAATACATATCATCTTATGTAAACGTTTTTACAATAAAGGGTGTTTACTGAAAAAAATCCCAATTTATGTTATAATGATATGGTCATATAAATTGAAGAGAGGCATTTTTTAATGCAGGATAATAATTTAGTAAACGTGAATTTAACGAGCGAAATGAAGACGAGTTTCATCGATTATGCCATGAGTGTCATTGTTGCTCGTGCTCTTCCGGATGTTCGAGACGGTTTAAAGCCTGTTCATCGTAGAATATTGTATGGGATGAATGAGCTGGGGGTGACTCCTGACAAACCACATAAGAAATCTGCTCGTATCACGGGCGATGTCATGGGTAAATACCACCCACATGGAGATTCTTCTATCTATGAAGCAATGGTGCGGATGGCGCAATGGTGGTCTTACCGTCACATGTTAGTAGATGGTCACGGAAACTTTGGTTCTATGGACGGAGACGGTCCTGCGGCACAACGGTATACAGAAGCTCGGATGAGCAAAATATCGCTTGAAATGTTACGTGATATTAACAAAAATACAGTTGATTTTGCAGATAACTATGATAGCAGTGAGCGTGAGCCATTAGTTTTACCGTCACGTTTTCCTAATTTGCTGGTCAATGGGGCGACAGGTATTGCTGTGGGAATGGCAACAAACATTCCTCCTCACAATCTTGGTGAGACCATTGATGCTGTAAAATTAGTCATGGATAATCCAGATGTGACCACACGTGACCTTATGGAAGTGTTGCCTGGTCCAGACTTCCCGACAGGCGCTTTGGTTATGGGGAAATCAGGCATTCATCGCGCTTATGAAACCGGGAAGGGTTCCATTGTTTTACGTGCTCGGACAGAAATCGAAGAAACTAAATCTGGTCGTGAACGAATTGTCGTCACTGAATTTCCGTATATGGTCAATAAAACCAAAGTTCATGAGCATATTGTGCGACTGGTTCAAGAAAAACGTATTGACGGGATTACAGCGGTTCGTGACGAATCTAACCGTGAAGGGGTTCGTTTTATCATTGATGTGAAGCGGGATGCAAGTGCGCATGTTATTTTGAACAATTTATTTAAATTAACGCAAATGCAGACGAATTTTAGTTTCAATATGCTGGCGATCCAAAATGGAGTGCCAAAGATTCTGTCTTTACGCGAGATTTTGCTTGCTTATATTGAACACCAAAAAGAAGTGGTGACACGTCGGACGGTTTTTGATAAGGAAAAGGCGGAAGCTCGTGCACATATTTTAGCTGGTTTGCTGATTGCACTTGATCACATTGATGAAGTGATTCGCATCATCCGAAACAGTGAGACAGATGCAGAAGCGCAAGCAGAGTTGATGGCACGCTATGAATTATCCGAACGTCAAAGTCAGGCGATTCTGGATATGCGTCTTCGTCGTTTAACGGGATTGGAACGGGATAAGATTCAATCTGAATATGACGACTTGATGAAATTGATAGCAGATTTAGCAGATATTTTAGCTAAACCAGAACGAGTTGTTGCGATTATCAAGGAAGAATTAGAAGAGATTAAACGTAAGTTTTCTGACGAACGTCGTACAGAACTAATGGTTGGTGAAGTACTGTCTTTGGAAGATGAAGATCTCATCGAAGAAGCAGATGTTTTGATTACACTTTCCAATAAAGGCTATATCAAACGGTTGAACCAAGATGAATTCACTGCGCAAAGACGTGGTGGTCGTGGTATTCAAGGAACAGGTGTAAAGGATGACGATTTTGTCCGTGAATTAGTTTCTACCAGCACACATGATCGCTTACTCTTCTTTACCAATAAAGGTCGCGTTTATCGCTTGAAAGGTTATGAAATTCCTGAATACGGCCGTACAGCGAAAGGTTTGCCGATTGTTAATTTGTTGAAATTAGACGAAGGTGAAACAATTCAGACGATTATCAATGTTCAAGCCGAGCATGATGATCATTCCTATCTTTTCTTCACAACGCGCTATGGCGTTGTGAAGCGGACAAGCGTAACAGAGTTTGCTAATATTCGTCAGAATGGGCTAAAAGCTCTGAATTTAAAAGAAGAGGATGAGCTGATTAACGTCTTTTTGACAAATGGGCAAGCGGATATCATTATCGGAACAAAAATGGGCTACGCTGTACGTTTTAACGAAAACCAAGTCCGAAACATGGGACGGGCTGCGACCGGTGTGCGCGGAGTGAATTTGCGTGCGGATGACCATGTTGTAGGAGCAAGTGTCATTTCGAATGATCAAGAAGTGTTAGTTATCACTGAAAAAGGATATGGCAAGCGTACTTTAGCTAGTGAATACGCTACGAAAGGTCGTGGCGGAAAAGGAATGAAAACAGCTAATATTACTGAGAAAAATGGTCCATTAGCGGGGCTTATGGCTGTGAATGGTGATGAAGATTTGATGATTATCACAAATACGGGGGTTATTATTCGGACAAATGTTGCTAATATTTCTCAAACAGGACGTGCAACTTTGGGTGTTAAAGTAATGCGACTAGATAAGGGAGCGCAGATTGTTACTTTTACAAGCGTTGCAGCAGAGAATGAAAAAGAAGTGGATGAAGAATAAACTAAATAAAAGGAAATGTTATGTCATCAACAAGAAAAAAACATAATAAAAGAAAAAATATTCTAATTAATATTATTGCGACATTGTTAATCATTGTTGCACTTGCACTTATTTTCAACTCTTCTATTCGGAATATGATCATGGTTTGGCATACCAATCGATATCAAGTGAGCAATGTTTCAAAAGATAAAATCACTCAAAATAAAAAAGCCAAAACTAGCTTTAATTTCGATAAAGTTAAATCGCTGTCTACCGAAGATGTGATTAATGCGCAATGGAAAGCACAACAATTACCAGTTATTGGTGGAATTGCTATTCCTGAACTTTCGATGAATTTGCCAATTTTTAAAGGCTTGGACAATGTGGGTCTTTATTATGGCGCAGGTACGATGAAAGAAACACAGCAAATGGGGAAAGGGAATTATGCATTGGCTAGTCACCATGTATTTGGGATTACAGGTGCAAGCAATATGCTCTTTTCTCCTTTAGATCGTGCTAAAGCCGGAATGAAAATTTATCTGACAGATAAGGAAAAAATTTATACTTATTCCATTACTTCAGTTGAGAATGTGGCACCTGATAGAGTAGATGTGATTAATGATCACGAAGGTGTCAATGAAGTGACTTTGGTGACTTGTGAAGATGCTGCAGCTACGTCACGAACGATTGTTAAAGGAACGCTAGAAGGAGAAACTTCTTATAAAGACGCGCCAAAAGAAATTTTAAATGCATTTAGCAAAACGTATAATCAAATGCAGCTATAATAAAAACGAGGTTGGGACGATAATATCTCAGCCTCGTTTTTATGATGGAAATAAATAGTCACGCGATACTTGAGCAAGCTTTGTAAGAGTGAGAGAACGGACTAAAAATTTTTAGTTCTCAGCCTTATCCCACTTTTGCTTTTTTGTCGAATGAAATCAAAGTGGTTTATGACAACATGTTTGTCGAAGTGCAGAAGTCGTGACTAAATCGCAAACAAATCATTAAGATTTTCAGCCAAAGTTGGATGAGTAAAGATTTGTTTTGTGAAATAAGTATAAGGAATCTTATTGTCCATAGCTACAGTTAGAATGTTAATGATTTCTTGAGCACCTTGCGAGAAGATAGTAGCCCCTAAAATTTCCTTAGTTTCTGTATTAACAACAGCTTTAAACGCTCCCCTAAGATCTGCATTGACATGTCCACGTGGCATGGCTGCAACTGGAATTTCTTTGGTAGCATAAGGCAGTCCTTGTTCTTTAGCTTGGGCTTCAGTCAAACCAATTTGAGCTAGTGGAGGAGTGATGAACATAGCAGTTGGTACGTGTTTGCGATTTTCAAGTGTGTAGGAGCCATCACCAGCTAAGTAATTGAAAACGACACGAAAATCATCTAGTGAAACATAAGTAAATTGTAGTCCACCGTTGACATCACCAACAGCAAAGACACCAGGAACAGTTGTTTGGCAATGCTTATCCACTTGGATAGCACCGCGGTCTGTAACTTGGATGTCTGTATTTTCAAGTTTTAATGGTTCGATATTTGGTTTACGACCGGTAGCATAAAGCAAAGCGTCAAAGCGAAATATTTCGTTTTTAGCAATGACAAGCACCTCTTCACCTTCATTTTTCACTTCTTGAGTGTAAATATTTTGAAGAATTTCAATGCTATCTTCCGTCATATATTGTTTAGCCAAAGTGGCAATTGAAGGCTCTACGCGTGGCAAAAAAGTATCAGCAGCGTCAAGGACAGTAACCTTGCTTCCTAGCTTATTGAAAAGTCCTGCAAATTCAAGGCCGATATTTCCACCACCAAGGATGCCAAGACGTTTAGGTAATGTAGAAAGATTTTGAATGCCTGTTGAATCATAAACATTTTTTGTTGTAGTAAGTCCTGGAATTGGTAAAACATTTGAGATAGCGCCCGTATTGATGACGATATTTTCGGCTGTTAGCTCTTGCTTTTCGTCACCTGCTACAATTTCAATTATTTTGTTAGACAGAAAATGAGCTTCTGCATCAATAATATCTACTCCAGCACTACTAATGGCTGCGTAATTTTTCCCATTAAGTCTGCTAGTAACCTCATTTTTCTCAGCCATTACTTCTTCAAATGATAGTCCTTTTTCTGCGGCGACTAATAAAGTTTTGGTTGGAATACAAGCGATATTGATACAAGTTCCACCGTACATGGCTTTGCTACGTTCAATTAAGGCAACATTTTTTCCTTGTGTTGCCATTTTTGCTGCCAATGTTTTTCCAGCTTTACCAAAACCAATAACAATTAAATCGTATGTTAACATGATTTTTCCTCCGTTTTTATAAACATTGTAACATATTCATTTTGCAAATGCTTGCATTTTGCTCTGGAGGATTGGGGAAAAGAATTTCTTTGAAATTAGAGAAAATATTTTTAGAAATTCAATTATTTTTACAAATAAATTTTTAGATTTTGCAAAAATTTTATTTGTAAAATCTTGCCTTTATCCTTTGAAAAGTCAGTAAAATCAATATGTATAATAGAAACTTATGGGACGATTAATTTTTCTTAAGTAGACACAAGACCATATCTGATATAAAATGTAAGCGTCAACAAATACTGAGCAAGGATGATGTCTCTCAGGGAAAAAGGCGATGATTTCCAATAGCAGCGTTGCAGATATACTACTGGTTTTGGCAAAAGTAAAAGAACAAGGTAAGGTTGAGAAGTGAACTGCACCCCAAAAGTTAGACAGAAAAAATCTAACTTTCGGGGTGTTTTTATTATGAAATTAACTTATAAAGATAAAGTTAAGATCTATGAACTTAGAAAACAAGGTCGAAGCTTCAAAGAGCTTTCAAATATATTTGGGATAAAAATTCCCAATCTTAAGTACATGATTAAATTGATTGATCGTTACGGGATAGAGTTCGTCAAAAAGGGGAGGAATCGTTATTATTCTCCTAAATTAAAACGAGAAATCATTGATAAAGTTCTGATTGAAGGTCGTTCACAAATAAGGGTGTCTCTAGATTATGCTCTTCCAAGTGTTGGAATGTTGCCTAATTGGATAGCACAATATAAGAAAAACGGGTATACTATTGTTGAGAAAACAAGAGGGAGACCATCTAAAATGGGACGTAAACCAAAGAAGAAACCCGAAGAGATGACAGAGTTAGAACGTCTTCAAGCAGAAAATGAGTACCTGAGAGCGGAGAATGCTATTCTAAAAAAGTTGAGAGAACTCCGATTGAAGGAGGAAAAAGAGCTAGAAGAAAAACAGAAATTGTTCAAGGATTAGTAACAGAGTTTCCTTTAGAGATTCTTCTAAATATTATCAAGCTTGCTCGTTCAACCTATTATTACCACTTAAAGCAGCTGAATCAAGTAGATAAAGATCAAGCTATCAAAGAGGAAATACAAGCCATTTATGATGAACATAAGGGAAATTACGGCTTTCGTAGAGTTACTCTTGAATTAAGGAATTGTGGTCGTGCAGTCAATCACAAAAGGGTCCAGCGTCTAATGAAAGTTCTTGGTTTAACAGCTCGTATTCGTCGTAAACGCAAGTATTCTTCATACCAAGGAGAAGTTGGCAAGAAAGCAGAGAGCCTTATTCAACGCAAATTTGAAGCAGCTAAACCAATGGAAAAGTGCTATACGGACGTGACAGAATTTGCCATTCCAGCAAGCACTCAAAAGCTTTACTTATCGCCAGTTTTAGATGGCTTTAACAGCGAAATTATCGCCTATAATCTTTCTAGGTCACCGAACTTAGCACAAGTAAAATTAATGTTGGAACAAGCCTTCACAGAGGATCATTACGAAAATACAATTCTCCATAGTGACCAGGGATGGCAATACCAACACGATTTCTATCATCATTTTTTAACGGACTCTTTATTGTTTATCCAAAAGATTCGGATGTGCTAATTGGTGAACAGATTGAAAAACCGGGCTTGATAGGTCTCAGTCACGCTAAAAAATGTCTTGCTCCCGGAAAACGCCTTATTGGGAGACGAATTAGCTGGGGATGTCCAATTTGCTAACATCATTAAAAATATGCAACTTGGCTTAAGTGCTATTGCGTTAGGTGTTGCTGAGGGGGCTTTCAATAAAGGTATTGAATTTGCAAAAGTGAGGAGAGGATTTGGAAAGCGTTTGATTGATGTGGAAGTTCATCAAAATAAATTTGCTGATTTATACAATAAATTATGCTCTGCAGAAGCTTATTTTGCATCTTATCCTAGTCAAATTGAAGAAGATGCAAAATTTGTTTCTCGAATAAAACTGTACACGACGAAAGTTGCCATTGAGATATCCGATGAAATCCTTCGACTAATTGGTCCTTTACAAAAATTCGACAAGGTTAATATCAAACGTTATTTAAAGGATGCAGAAACTATTGAAAACTATGGAAGATCTGGAAATTCTATCAGAAGAGAAATTGCCGAAAGGTGGCTAAAGGAGTAAGAAATGACAGAACTCACTCTACAAGAGTATCAATTTGGAGACATGAAATTAACTTGGTTACGTGGAGTTGATAAAATGACAGATGCAGGCACTTTATTTGGTCCTGTACCAAAAGTTGTTTGGTCACGCTATTATCCAACAACTGAAGAAAATATGATGGTTGAATTAACCGATCAAATATTGATTCAATACAAAAATAAAAATTATTTAATTGATGCAAGTTTTAACACTGCGAAACTATCTGATAAACAAAGACGAAATTTAGGGATTTTATCTGAAAGCAGAATTGAAGAGAGCTTGGAACTTTTAGGTTTGACTCCTGAAGATATTTCTTATGTGTTAATGACTCACATGCATCACGATCACTCTGGTGGATTGACGAAATTAAATGAAAATTATCAGTTGGTTTCAACTTTTCCCAATGCTAAGATTTTTGTAAATGATATTGAATGGTACGAGATGATGAACCCAAATAATCGGACTAAAGGGACTTATCTCAGAGAAAATTGGGAACCTATTCAACATCAAGTTGAGACATTTACGGAATACTTAAATGTCATACCAGAAATTCAAATGGTTCATACTGGTGGTCATAGCAATGGTCATAGTATCATTTTGCTGAAACAAGGAAATGAAACCATGATTCATATGGCAGACTTGCTCTTAACTCACGCGCATCGCAAGCCTGTATGGGGTGCTGCTGTAGATGATTACCCCATGTGTTCCGTTATTGCAAAAGAAAAATGGCTCAAGGAAGCATTTGAAAATCATTATAAATTTTTCTTTTACCACGATCAATTTTTTGCTGTTGTGGAATTTGACCATGAAGGGAAAGAAATTGTTGACTATGTGAAACGGATTCGCGAACCAAGACTTCCGTTTACCGATAAGCAAGATAGAAAGCCTGTTTTGTATCATTAAGATTCAAAAATTGCCTTTTGTTTTTGAAAGGTGATTTTTTGTTGCATGATTTATCAATGCGGATTAGCTAAAATTCTGGTATAATGAAGATGTTAAACTAGTGTAAGAAAGAGGTTTTCATGGCTACTATTCAATGGTTTCCGGGACACATGTCCAAGGCTCGGAGACAAGTACAAGAAAATATCAAATTTGTGGATTTTGTGACAATTTTAGTAGACGCGCGTTTACCATTATCTAGTCAAAATCCTATGCTAACTAAAATCGTGGGCGATAAGCCCAAGCTTCTTATTTTAAATAAGGCGGATTTAGCTGATTCTGATCTGACGAAAGAGTGGCGAAGATATTTTGAAAGTCAAGGTATCAAGACCTTGGCAATCAATTCTAAAGAACAATCAACTGTTAAAAAAGTCACGGAAGCAGCTCAGTCTTTGATGAAAGAGAAAATCGCTCGGCAAAAAGAGCGCGGAATCCAAATTGAAACATTGCGAACCATGATTATCGGGATTCCTAATGCCGGAAAATCTACACTGATGAATCGTTTAGCCGGAAAAAAAATTGCTGTGACTGGAAATAAACCAGGTGTTACCAAAGGGCAACAGTGGCTCAAGTCAAATAAGGATTTGGAAATTTTAGATACGCCAGGAATTCTCTGGCCTAAGTTTGAAGATGAAAAAGTTGCTTTGAAACTCGCTTTAACAGGAGCAATTAAAGACGATTTGCTTCCAATGGATGAGGTTACTATTTTTGGAATCAATTATTTCAAAGAACATTATCCAAAGGAGCTTCAAGAACGGTTCAAGCAAATGGACTTGGAAGAAGAAGCACCTGAAATCATTATGGATATGACACAAAAATTAGGATTTCGAGATGACTATGACCGCTTTTATCGTCTTTTCATAAAAGATATTCGCGATGGCAAGTTAGGACGTTATACTTTGGATACTTTAGGTGAGATACATGGCGACAATTAAAGAGATTCAAGAAATCTTATCTGAAATAACAGACATAGAGAGTCCTGTTTTTGAGCAATTTCGAGATGATAGTCGGGCTGGTGTCCACAAGCTCATTATGAAGCGTAAAAAACAAATCCAAGCTGAATTGGACGAAGACTGTCGTTTGGAGCAAATGCTACGATACGAAAAAGAGCTTTATGCTACTGGTTGCCAATATATCGCTGGGATTGATGAGGTTGGTCGTGGTCCCTTAGCAGGTCCTGTTGTGGCAGCCGCAGTTATTTTACCTAAAAACTGTAAAATCAAAGGTCTCAACGATAGCAAGAAAATTCCCAAGAAAAAGCATGAAGAAATCTATCAAGAAGTGCTAAAACAAGCCGTTGCAGTTGGTATTGGTGTCAAGGATAATCAAGTGATTGATAAGGTGAATATCTATGAAGCGACGAAATTAGCTATGTTAGAAGCTGTGGGAAATCTTGAAATCTCTCCGCAACATCTCTTGATTGATGCCATGCAGCTAGATATTCCAATACCGCAACTGTCTATCATCAAAGGAGATGCCAATTCACTGTCTATTGCGGCCGCTTCGATCGTAGCCAAGGTAACTAGAGATCGCATGATGACTGATTATGAGCTAACTTATCCAGGTTATGACTTTGCACATAATGTTGGTTATGGAACCCAGCATCATTTAGATGGATTGAAACGAAAAGGAATCACTCCTATTCATCGCAAAACTTTTGAACCAATTAAATCCATGCTTGAAGAAGTCGAGGACAAGGGATGATTATTACTAAAGTTTTAAATAATAATGTGGTCATTTCTGAAGAAAATCACCAAGAAGTAGTGTTGATGGGATGCGGACTGGCTTTTGGATGTAAAGCAGGAGATGATATTCGGGATAATCTGATTGAGAAAAAGTATGTTTTGTCAGAAAACAAGCGTGAATTATTGTTGGAATTACCTGCTGACATCATAGAAATGGCTGATAAAATTATCACTTACGCACATGCAAAAATAAATAAAAAATTGCAAGATGGTGCCTTTTTAGCAATGGCTGATCACCTGTATGGTGTAGTTTTACGTGTCCAAGATCATTTCTTTATGAAAAATTTCCTCATGTGGGATATTAAGCGATTTTTCCCTGACGAATTTGAAGTTGGCAAGTATGCCAATCAATTGTTGGGTGGCTATTTAGGACAAGATTTACCTTTAGATGAAGCAGGTTTTATGGCTTTGACCATTGTCAATGCTGAATTAGATAATGGTAATGTAGCCGCTCAAGATTTGACACAGCTAATAGAAGAAATCATGACAATCGTCAAATACAGCTTAGAGATCTCATTAGATGACGAGGATATTTATGTTCAGCGCTTTATTACGCATCTGAAATTTTTTTGCGAACGTGTTTTAACGGACACCGGACATCAGGAGTTAGACGACAACGATATGTTTGATTTACTAAAAATTAAGTATCCGTCAGCTTATGAAACGACAACAAAGATTACCCAATATCTTAAGCAAACGCGCAATTATCAGATGTCTGATGACGAACAAATGTATCTAACCATTCACTTATCAAGAATGAAAAGGAAAGTCAATGAAAACTGAATATGAAAAAATGATTGCGGGAGAATTATACAATCCGCAAGATTCCGAATTACGAAAATTGGTAACACGTTCTCGTCAATTTCAATACGCATTTAATGCAGAACAGGACGGTAAAAAAAGAAGTAAACTCGTAAAAGAATGGTTCGGTTCAACTGGTGAGAACATTTCGATGAAACCAAACTTTGTCTGCGATTATGGTATCAACATTCACTTAGGAGAAAATTTCTATTCTAATTGGAATTTGACTATGCTTGATGTTTGTCCAATTACTATTGGAAAAAATGCATTGTTTGGGCCAAATTGTCAACTTCTGACCCCTCTCCACCCTTTAGATGCACAAGAACGCATATCAGGTATAGAATACGGTGCACCAATTACCATTGGCGATAATTTCTGGGCGGGTGGCGGCGTAACGATTTTGCCTGGAGTAATATTGGGAAACAATGTCGTCGTTGGAGCAGGCTCGGTTGTTACCAAATCTTATGGTGATAATGTTGTTTTGGCTGGAAACCCAGCTCGAATTATTAAAGAATTAGATAAAATGTGAAAAGCGAGAAATTCTCGTTTTTTTAATTCCTTTTACGAATAATATAAGGGAAGTGTAATTAAAAAAAAGTAAAAGGAATGATAAAATGGATAATTTTGATATTTATAAATTAAAAGAAGCCGGCTTGACCAACCAACAGGTCATCAATGTTCTTTCGTATGCTGAGATACAAGAAAAAGAATTATCAGTAAAAGATATGGCAGTTGTGTCGGAATGCCGTAATCCAGCTCTTTTCATTGAAAAATATCTGCAGCTAGATGGTGATTTATTATGTCAAGAATTTAAAAAATTTCCGTCTTTTTCTATCTTGGATGATGTGTATCCTTGGGATTTGAGTGAAATTTACAATCCACCCGTTCTCCTTTTCTACAAAGGAAACTTGGATTTGTTAAAATTACCGAAAGTAGCTGTTGTGGGAAGTCGCAATAGTAGCCGAACAGGCAGTCAATCTGTTCAAAAAATTGTTAAAGAGCTAAACAATGAGCTAGTTATCGTAAGCGGCTTAGCGCGCGGAATTGATACGTCAGCTCACATGGCAGCGTTGCAAAATGGCGGTCGAACGATTGCCGTTATTGGAACCGGTTTAGATGTTTTTTATCCAAGAGCAAATAAAAAACTCCAATCGTATTTGGGAGAACATCACCTTGTGCTTAGTGAATATGGTCCCGAAGCAGAACCATTGAAATTTCATTTTCCAGAACGGAATCGCATTATTGCAGGTTTGTGTAGGGGCGTTATTGTCGCTGAAGCCAAAATGCGCTCAGGAAGTCTAATTACTTGTGAGCGCGCAATGGAAGAAGGACGAGATGTGTTTGCTATTCCAGGGTCAATTTTAGACGGCAGAAGTGATGGCTGTCATCATTTGATTCAAGAGGGTGCAAAGTGCGTCACATCAGGCGCTGACGTACTTTCTGAATTCCAATTTTAAAACAAGTTCTCCTATAAGAGAATGTTACTAGTTGACATCTTAAAAAAAATAGTTTAAACTCTATGAGGTTTATTACTTTTAGAAGGTGTTTACATTGGTAACAAAAACAAAGAAAAAAACAGCAATGAAAAAAAATTTGGTGATTGTAGAGTCGCCAGCTAAAGCAAAAACAATCGAAAAATATTTAGGGCGGAACTACAAGGTTTTAGCCAGCGTTGGACATATTCGCGATTTGAAAAAGTCTACCATGTCCATCGATTTTGAAAACAACTATGAGCCAGAATATATCAATATTCGCGGAAAAGGGCCTCTTATCAATGATTTGAAAAAAGAAGCTAAAAAAGCGAAACAAGTCTATCTTGCAAGTGACCCGGACCGTGAAGGAGAAGCCATTTCTTGGCATTTGGCACATATTCTAAATTTGGACGAGACAGATAAAAACCGTGTTGTTTTCAACGAAATCACGAAAGATGCAGTTAAAAATGCTTTTAAAGAACCGCGCCAGATTGACATGGATTTGGTAGATGCTCAACAAGCGCGTCGTGTCCTTGACCGTATTGTGGGGTACTCTATCTCTCCAATTCTCTGGAAAAAAGTCAAAAAGGGATTGTCAGCTGGACGTGTGCAATCTGTTGCCTTGAAGCTCATCATTGACCGTGAAAATGAAATCAATGCTTTTAAACCAGAAGAGTATTGGACGATTGATGGAACTTTCAAAAAAGGACCTCGTCAATTTCAAGCAAGCTTTTACGGCATGAATGGCAAGAAAATGAAGCTTGCTACCAACGATGATGTAAAAAACGTTCTTTCTCATATCAAAGGCGATGAATTTACTGTCGAAAGCGTTGAGAAAAAGGAACGCAAGCGCAACGCTCCGCTACCTTATACCACATCATCTATGCAGCAGGATGCTGCCAATAAAATTAATTTCCGAACTCGTAAGACGATGATGGTTGCTCAGCAGCTCTACGAAGGAATTAATATCGGATCTGGTGTGCAAGGTTTGATTACCTATATGCGTACAGACTCCACTCGTATTAGTCCGGTAGCTCAAAACGAAGCTGCAACCTTCATTACAGATCGTTTTGGTGAGAAATATTCTAAACACGGCAGTAGAATCCGAAATGCTTTTGGCGCACAAGACGCCCATGAAGCGATTCGTCCGTCAAGTGTGTTCAACACACCTGAAAATATCGCGAAATATCTAGATAAAGATCAATTAAAGCTATACACGCTGATTTGGAATCGTTTTGTAGCTAGTCAAATGACTGCAGCAGTATTTGACACTATGAGTGTGAAATTGGAGCAAAACGGTGTTCAATTTGCTGCAAATGGTAGTCAAGTTAAATTTGACGGTTATCTAGCTATTTACAACGATTCTGATAAGAATAAAATGTTGCCTGATATGGAAAAGGGTGACATAGTGAAACGGGTCAATACCAATCCTGAACAGCATTTCACACAACCACCTGCTCGTTATTCTGAAGCGACCTTGATTAAGACATTGGAAGAAAATGGTGTCGGACGTCCATCAACTTATGCACCAACAATCGAAACTATTCAAAAACGCTACTATGTCAAATTAGTTTCTAAGCGCTTTGAGCCAACTGAACTGGGAGAAATCGTGAACTCTCTGATTGTTGAATTTTTCCCAGATATTGTCAATGTGAAATTTACCGCTGATATGGAAGCTAAGCTAGATGATGTAGAAGTAGGAAAAGAGCAATGGCAAAAGGTCATTGATGAATTTTATAAGCCGTTTGGAAAAGAAGTTGCAAAAGCAGAAACTGAAATGGAAAAAATTCAAATCAAAGATGAACCTGCTGGATTTGACTGTGAAGTCTGTGGAAGTCCTATGGTTATCAAATTGGGCCGCTATGGTAAATTCTATGCATGTAGCAATTTTCCTGACTGTCGTCATACTCAAGCGATTGTCAAAGAAATCGGTGTAGAGTGTCCTAAGTGTCACAAAGGGCAAATCATTGAACGCAAAACCAAACGCAATCGCCTTTTCTATGGCTGCAATCGCTACCCAGATTGTGACTTTACTTCCTGGGATAAACCAGTCGGTCGCTCTTGTCCGAAATGTGGTCAGTATCTTGTAGAAAAGAAGGTTCGTGGTGGTGGCAAACAAGTTGTCTGCAGTAATGGCGACTATGAAGAAGAAAAAGTAAAATAAATTAAAGATGTTTGCATAATTTATTTTATGTAAACTTTCTTTACATATAGCAAAGGGAACTGTATGAAAGAGAAATTTGATGAATTTTTTAAAATTACAAGAGAGTTGAACAAAATCGAAATCACTCCTCTTCTTATGGGCTCATTAGGACTTGAACAGGTAACTGGTCGAGATTGGCAAGCGCGAGATATTGATATTCATGTGCCGGGAGACCCAAGAGGTTGGGGGGCTCCTGATGAGGAGCGAATTTATGATTTTGAAAAGATTGAAATGATTATGAACCGGATTGGCTACCAATTAGTAGATTTGCACGAGCACGAATTTCAAAAAGGAAATCTATCGGTTGAATTTGGTAGCATGAATACTTTGGAAAACTTTGCTGGGATTCCTTTAGATGAATTGGTAAAACATGAAACAGCAGGGGTAATTTATTTTCTTCCTGATGCTGAACAATATCTTAAGATTTACACAGCATCTTCGCAAGATTCCTATCGAAATGACCAAAATAATGATAAGGATTTTGTTAAAATTGCTTATCTGGAAAAAATGTTAAAGAAATAGATACATGACCAATCATTATATTCTTTACACCAATGTTTGAGGATGGATACTAATAAGTTAGTGTATTTGCATTCTAGAAAGTCTCACTCGTCAGTAGGGGCTTTTTCTGTTATAATGGTTAAGAATAATTAGAAAGATTTGTGGGAGTCTCCTCCCAAAGAGGTATTTGTTTCATGTCTCAATCTTACATCAATGTCATAGGAGCTGGTCTTGCAGGTAGCGAAGCAGCTTATCAAATTGCTAAACGCGGTATTCCTGTTAAGCTGTATGAAATGCGAGGAGTGAAATCTACTCCGCAACATAAGACTAGTGATTTTGCAGAGCTAGTCTGTTCTAACTCTCTACGGGGGGATTCGCTAACGAATGCGGTTGGTCTCTTAAAAGAAGAAATGCGACGTTTGGATTCTATCATTATGAGATCAGCAGAAGCTACGCGTATTCCTGCTGGAGGAGCATTAGCAGTTGACCGTGACGGTTTTTCACAAATGGTGACTGATGAGGTGACAAACCACCCTTTAATCGAAGTTATTCGTGAGGAAATCACCAAAATTCCTGATGATACGATTACTGTTATTGCGACGGGACCTTTGACAAGTGATACACTTGCTGAAAAGATTCACGCGCTAAATGGTGGAGCTGGATTCTATTTTTATGATGCGGCGGCACCGATCGTAGATGTCAATACAATTGACATGGAGAAAGTTTACCTCAAATCTCGCTATGACAAGGGAGAGGCTGCTTATCTCAATGCTCCTATGACTAAGAATGAGTTTATGGCTTTTCATGACGCTTTGGTAAATGCCGAGGAAGCACCGTTAAATAGCTTTGAAAAAGAAAAATACTTTGAAGGCTGTATGCCGATTGAGGTGATGGCAAAAAGAGGAATAAAAACCATGCTCTACGGTCCTATGAAGCCAGTTGGTTTGGAATACCCAGATGACTATAAAGGACCTCGTGACGGTGAATTTAAGACACCCTATGCAGTCGTTCAGCTTCGTCAAGACAATGCAGCTGGAAGCCTTTATAATATCGTTGGTTTTCAAACTCATCTCAAATGGGGAGAACAGAAGCGCGTTTTTCGGATGATTCCGGGATTAGAAAATGCAGAATTTGTCCGCTATGGCGTGATGCACCGCAATTCTTACATGGATTCACCAAATCTCCTGACACAGACGTTCCAGTCTAAAAAACAAGAGAATATCTTCTTTGCAGGTCAGATGACCGGTGTAGAAGGGTATGTGGAATCCGCTGCATCTGGGCTGGTAGCCGGTATCAATGCAACTAGACTTTTCAATGGAGAAGAAGCTCTAGTCTTTCCAGAAACAACTGCTATTGGAAGCTTACCTCATTATATCACGCATGCTGATAGCAAACATTTCCAGCCAATGAATGTCAATTTTGGAATTATCAAGGAGTTGGACGGTCCACGTATTCGAGACAAAAAAGAACGCTATGAAAAAATAGCAAAACGAGCGCTACAAGCTATCAAAAATTATCAAAATCTCTAGTTTTCTTTTGAAAAAGATAGAAATAATGATGATTTGTTATAAAAGTATTAAAAAAGTTAGGAATTCCCTAACTTTTTTGCATATTTTATGATATAATAAATAAAAATTTTGAAAATAGAAAGTTTTCTGACAATGAATCAATCCTATTTTTACCTTGAAGTAAGGGAACATGCATTAGAAGTGCCTTATAGCAAACAAAAGCGTCGTGTTCGAGTACTACTTCCTAGAAATTATGAGCAAGATACTCAGAAATCCTATCCTGTAGTTTATTTTCACGACGGTCAAAATGTCCTTTATAGTAAAGAGTCTTTTAGTGGACATTCTTGGAAAATCATTCCAACGATTAAGAGAAATCCCGACATTGAAAAAATGATTGTGGTGGCGATTGACAATGACGGTTTTAATCGAATGAATGAGTATTCTGCATGGAAATATCAAGAATCAACTATTCCAGGTATGCAATTTGGCGGCAAGGGGACAGAGTATGCGGAGTTTGTCATGGAAGTTGTTAAACCCTTTGTTGATGAGCATTATCGTACAAAGTCAGACCGAGCGCACACGGCTATGGTTGGTTCTTCTTTAGGCGGAAACATTACTCAGTTTATGGGAATTGAATACCAAGAGCAAATTGGCTGTTTGGGTGTTTTCTCATCTGCAAACTGGCTGCATCAGGAAGCGTTCAATCGTTATATAGAACGCAATAACTTATTAGCAGATCAGCGGATTTATATTTATGTTGGAACAGAAGAGGCAGATGACACCGATAAAACCTTAATGGCTGGCAATATCAAGCAAGCTTATATTGATTCGTCATTAACCTACTTCCGTCAGTTAATAGCGGGCGGTTTAGATTTGGAAAATCTGTTGTTTCATATCCAAGCTGGAGCAGAGCACAATGAAGTAGTCTGGGCTGAGCATTTACCTGATTGTCTTCGCTTCTTTAGCGAAAAATGGTAAATAAATTAATTAAGAATATGAGGAGAGAATTTATATGCATGTTGAGTTTTTAAGTCATTGGAGCAGTCATTTAAACTGTGAAATGTATGTGAATCGTTATGGGCACGCTGGAATGCCTGTAGTCGTTTTTGCTTCGTCTGGTGGCAGTCACAATGAATATGCAGATTTTGGTATGATTGAGGCTTGTTCATGGTTTATCGAAACAGGAAAAATCCAATTTTTCACTTTGAGTAGTGTAGATAGTGAAAGCTGGTTGGCTGATTGGAAAGCTCCTCACGACCGCGCAGAAATGCTCCGAGCTTATGAGCACTATGTCATTGAGGAAGCTATTCCTTTTATCAAGCATAAAACAGGTTGGTTTGATCCGATGATGACAACAGGTTGCTCTATGGGAGCCTATCACGCTGTTAATTTCTTTCTCCAGCACCCCGATGTCTTCAATAAAGTCATTGCACTGAGCGGGGTTTACGATGCCCGCTTCTTTGTTGGTGATTGTTTGGATGATGAAGCAATTTATCAAAATTCACCAGCAGATTATATTTGGAATCAAAACGATGGCTGGTTTATTGACCACTATCGCAATGCTGATATCATTGTCTGTACAGGACTTGGTGCATGGGAGCAGGATGGACTACCTTCTTTCTACACCTTAAAAGAAGCCTTCGAGCATAAGAACATTCCTGCATGGTTTGCTGAATGGGGATATGATGTTTCGCATGACTGGATTTGGTGGCGCAAGCAAATGCCTTATTTTCTAAGTCAATTAAATCTATGATTAGAAAGGAAACAATATTATGAACTATATCGTTATTTCACCTTATTATCCACAAAATTTTCAACAATTTACCGTTGAACTTGCTAACAAAGGAATTACTGTTTTGGGGATTGGGCAAGAGCCTTATGATCAATTAGATCAACCTTTGAAGAATGCTTTAACAGAATATTTTCGTGTGGAAAATCTAGAAAATCTCGATGAAGTTAAACGTGCTGTAGCTTTCCTTTTTTACAAGCACGGACCAATTGACCGCATTGAGTCACACAATGAATATTGGTTGAACCAAGATGCAAAATTGCGTGAACAGTTTAATGTTACCGGACCAAAACCAAAAGACTTGAAAAAGACAAAGTTTAAGTCTGAAATGAAGAAGCTCTTTAAAAAAGCTGGTGTTCCTGTCGTTCCTGGTCAAATTGTAAAAACCTTGCAGGCAGTTGACATGGCTGTCAGTAAAATTGGACTTCCGATGATTGCGAAGCCAGACAATGGAGTTGGCGCAGCTGGAACTTATAAATTGGAAACCACTGAAGATGTTGAACAATTTAAACAAGAATGGGATAAGCAAACCGTTTATTTCTTTGAAAAATTCGTTGACTCTGGACAAATTTGCACGTTTGACGGATTACTCGATTCAAAAGGAAATATTGTGTTTTCAACGACTTTTGACTATGCTTATACTCCTTTAGACTTAGTTTTGAATCATTATGAAAACTCATATTATATTATAAAAGATATGGATCCAAAATTACGTCAATATGGGGAAGCTATTATTAAAGCATTTGGCATGAAAGAACGTTTCTTCCATATTGAATTATTCCGTGACGGAGATGATTATATTGCCATAGAATACAATAATCGTCCAGCAGGTGCTTTTACGATTGATTTGTATAACTTTGCTCACTCCATTGACCTTTATAGTGGATATGCAGATATTGTGAATGGGGACCCCTTCCCACAACCTCAAGTCGAAGCACAATATGGCTTGGTTACTTCACGCCGTTCAACATCAAATTATGTGTATTCAGAAGAAGAATTGCGTGCAAAGTACGGCGATAAATTAAAAGCAGTCAAAATCATGCCAAAGGCATTTGCAGAGTTACAAGGAGATGTTCATTATATTTTGACAACATCAAGTCGTTCGGAAATCGATCAAATGATAGAGGATTTTGGGAAAAAGTAGAAATACCCATTTGTGAAATTTTTATTTAGTCAATTCAAATCAGCTTGCCAGCAAGGTTAGCTGATTTTTCTTTGTGAAATTGTTCAAGCATAAATTTTGACAGTATTTTTTAGTTTGGATAGAATGAAATTATAGAATTACACTCATAGAAAGGCTTGACTATGACAACTTTAGATAAAAATCTTTTACTAGAGATGTTTCGTAAGATGGAAGAGATCCGTCGGATGGACTTAAAAATTGCTCAACTCGTAAAAAAGGGGAAAGTGCCAGGCATGACTCACTTTTCTGTCGGAGAAGAAGCAGCTAGCGTTGGAGCTATGCTGGCCCTCAATCCTGATGATTTGATTACTTCTAACCACCGTGGTCATGGTCAGGCGATTGCCAAAGGAATTGACCTGAACGGCATGATGGCAGAAATCATGGGCAAATACAACGGCACCTGCAAAGGAAAAGGTGGCTCCATGCACATTGCTGATTTGGATGCTGGAAACTTAGGAGCAAATGGTATCGTTGGCGGAGGCATGGGGATTGCGGTAGGTGCCGCCCTTACTCAGCAAATGCATCATACGGGAAAGATTGTTGCCTGTTTCTTTGGTGACGGAGCAACGAACGAAGGTGTTTTTCATGAAGCGGTTAATATGGCTTCTATTTGGAAGTTACCAGTGATTTTTTATTGTATCAATAATGGCTATGGTATTTCTGCGGATATTAAGAAAATGACCAATATAGAGCACATTCACGAGCGGAGTGCCGCTTATGGTATTCCTGGCATGTTTATCCCAGACGGGAATAACGTCATTGAGGTCTATGAGGGCTTTCAAAAAGCTATTAAATATGTTCGAAGTGGTAAAGGACCTGTTTTGATTGAAAGTGTTACTTATCGCTGGTTGGGACATTCATCTTCTGACCCAGGTAAATATCGAACACGTGAAGAAGTTGAGGAGTGGAAGAAAAAAGACCCAATTGAAAATCTTCGTAAATATTTACTCGCAAATCAGATTGCAAGCAATGAAGAGTTAGAAGCTATCCAAGCAGAGGTTAAAGAAGCAGTGGAAGCATCTGTAAAATTTGCAGAGGAAAGTCCATTTCCACCGCTTGAATCAGCTTTTGAAGATATTTACGCGGACTAAGAGAGGAGATTGAACAATAATGGAAACAAAAACAATGTCCTTCCGTGACACCATTATCCTTGCCATGTCTGAGGAAATGCGTCTTGATGAAAATGTGTTGTTAATGGGAGAAGATGTCGGTATTTTCGGAGGAGATTTCGGAACATCCGTCGGAATGTTAGAAGAATTCGGTCCAGAACGAGTACGTGATTGTCCAATTTCTGAAGCAGCTATTTCAGGAGCTGCAGCAGGAGCGGCCATGACTGGGCTACGCCCAATTGTAGATATGACTTTTATGGATTTTTCTGTCATTGCCATGGATGCAATTGTCAACCAAGCCGCTAAGACTCGTTATATGTTTGGTGGCAAAGGTCAAGTTTCGATGACAATTCGCTGCGCAGCTGGAAATGGTGTCGGATCAGCTGCTCAACACTCACAATCTTTGGAATCTTGGTTCACACACATTCCGGGTTTAAAGGTTGTTGCACCTGGAACTCCTGCAGATATGAAAGGCTTGTTGAAATCCTCAATCCGCGACAACAATCCTGTTATTATTCTTGAGTACAAGTCAGAATTCAACCAAAAAGGCGAAGTTCCGCTTGATCCTGATTATACAATCCCTCTCGGTGTTGGTGACATCAAAAAAGAGGGGACGGATGTGACAGTTGTGACCTATGGAAAAATGCTCCGCAGGGTTATGCAAGCAGCTGAAGAATTGACAGAAGAAGGCATTTCGGTAGAAGTGGTGGATCCACGTACTTTGGTGCCTCTGGACAAGGATATCATTATCAACTCAGTCAAGAAAACAGGAAAAGTCGTTCTGGTTAATGATGCCCACAAAACTAGTGGTTATATCGGTGAAATTTCTGCTATCATTTCCGAATCAGAGGCATTTGACTATTTGGATGCACCAATTCGCCGCTGTGCTGGTGAAGATGTACCCATGCCTTACGCCCAGAATCTTGAAAACGCCATGATTCCGACAGTTGAAAGTATCAAAGATGCTATTCATAAGACTTACAATAAAGAATAAAACTGAAATTGATATTGATTACAATATTTCACATAACTAAAATTATGCAAAAACAAAAATAGCTCAAGATTAAAGAACAATCAATAAAAAAAGAAATAGGAGAAGCTATGATTGATGATAAGTTAAGAGCGACCCCTGCTGCTAGAAAATTAGCAGATGACTTGGGTATCAATCTCTATGACGTATCTGGTACTGGCGCAAAGGGACGAGTTCATAAAGAAGATATCGAAAGTTATCGAGAATTCAATATTGTGAAAATTACGCCCCTTGCAAAACGTATTGCAGAAGAAAATAATATCGCTTGGCAGGAAATCCAAGGGACAGGTATTCGCGGCAAGATTATGAAGAAGGACGTTCTGACTTTGCTTCCTGAAAATGTTGACTCAGACAGCATCAAGTCACCTGCTCAGATTGAGAAAGCGGAAGAAATACCTGACAACATCATTCCTTATGGAGAAATTGAACGCCTTCCAATGACGCCAATGCGGAAGGTCATTGCAAAACGAATGGTGGATTCTTATCTGACAGCGCCAACTTTTACTCTCAACTATGATGTAGATATGACAGAACTGTTGGCGCTACGCAAAAAGGTTTTAGAGCCAATCATGGAAGCGACAGGAAAGAAAATCACGGTCACGGATTTACTTTCTATGGCTGTTGTCAAAACTTTGATGAAGCACCCTTATCTCAATTCGTCTCTGACAGAAGATGGGCAAACCATTATCATGCACAATTATGTCAATCTGGCTATGGCTGTTGGTATGGACAACGGGCTTATGACACCGGTGGTTTACAATGCCGAAAAAATGAGTCTGTCTGAGTTAGTCGTTGCCTTCAAGGATGTGATTGGTCGGACTTTAGACGGGAAATTAGCGCCAAGCGAATTGCAAAACTCAACTTTTACGATTAGCAATCTAGGAATGTTTGGTGTTCAATCTTTCGGACCAATTATCAATCAGCCCAATTCTGCAATTTTGGGAGTTAGCTCAACCATTGAAAAACCAGTCGTAGTAAACGGAGAAATTGTGATTCGACCAATCATGAGTCTTGGATTAACCATTGACCACCGAATCGTGGACGGCATGGCAGGTGCTAAATTCATGAAAGACCTGAAAACACTAATTGAAGACCCGATTTCAATGTTGGTGTAAGAAAAAGTTTAAATGAGAGGAAAATAAAAACATGGCCTTAGAAGTAATTATGCCAAAAGCCGGCGTTGATATGACAGAAGGACAGATTGTTCAATGGAATAAAAAAGTTGGCGAATTTGTAAAAGAAGGAGAAATCCTTCTGGAAATCATGACAGATAAAGTCAGTATGGAATTAGAAGCAGAAGAAGACGGCTATCTAATTGCTATCTTGAAAGGGGATGGCGAGACTGTTCCTGTAACGGAAGTTATCGGTTATCTGGGCGAAGAAGGAGAAAATATTCCGACTGCTGTGGCTGCTTCAGATGCTAGTTCAACACCAACTGCAGCCACAACTTCTAACGACGATAATAAGAGTGATGACGCTTATGATATTGTTGTTATTGGTGGCGGACCAGCTGGCTATGTGGCAGCTATTAAAGCAGCTCAATTAGGAGGCAAGATTGCTCTTGTTGAAAAATCTGAACTAGGTGGAACTTGCCTCAATCGTGGCTGTATTCCAACCAAGACCTATCTTCACAATGCGGAAATTATTGAAAGCCTAGACCATGCAGCAAACCGCGGTATTATCATTGAAAATCCAAACTTTACCGTCAATATGGATAAAGTCCTGGAAACCAAAAACAAGGTTGTCAATACACTTGTCGGAGGCGTTGCAGGTCTGCTTCGCAGCTACGGTGTTGATGTTCACAAAGGAATTGGTACCATTACCAAAGATAAGAATGTCTTGGTGAATGGTGCTGAACTTCTTGAGACCAAGAAGATTATCTTAGCTGGTGGATCAAAAGTCAGCAAGATTAACGTTCCAGGTATGGAATCACCACTTGTTATGACTAGCGATGATATCCTGGATATGAAGGAAGTTCCAGAAAGTTTAGTAATCATTGGTGGTGGCGTTGTTGGTATTGAGCTAGGACAGGCTTTCATGACCTTTGGTAGCAAGGTGACGGTTGTCGAAATGATGAATCGGATTGTTCCAGCTATGGATGCAGAAGTCTCTAAAAACCTTCGGCTCATTCTTGAGCGCAAGGGCATGACCATTTTGACAGAGACCAAGCTGGAAGAAATTGTCGAAGAAAATGGCAAGCTCCGCATCAAAGTTGCAGGAAAAGAAGATATCATAGCTGATAAAGCTTTGCTTTCTATTGGACGCGTACCTGATTTGGAGGGAATTGGCGAGGTTGACTTTGAACTAGACCGCGGTCGTATCAAGGTCAATGAATATATGGAAACTTCTGTTTCAGGAATTTACGCGCCCGGAGACATTAACGGTACCAAGATGTTGGCGCATGCAGCTTTTCGTATGGGGGAAGTAGCTGCAGAGAATGCTCTCAAAGGCAATCACGTAGTTGCTAAATTAAATCTAACTCCAGCAGCCATCTACACTTTGCCAGAAGTTGCGGCAGTCGGTCTGACTGAAGAACAAGCTCGTGAGAAATACGATGTTGCTATCGGTAAATTCAACTTCGCGGCTAATGGCCGTGCGATCGCTTCTGATGCGGCTCAAGGCTTCGTTAAAGTTATCGCTGATAAGAAATACGGAGAAATCCTTGGAGTTCACATCATTGGTCCTGCAGCTGCAGAATTAATCAACGAAGCATCAAGCATCATCGAAATGGAAATCACTGTTGAAGAAATGCTCAAGACCATCCACGGCCACCCAACTTATTCAGAAGTGATGTATGAAGCATTTGCAGATGTACTCGGCATGGCTATTCATGCCCTTAAGAAAAGATAAGAGGCACTATGAAATACATTATCAATAATAGTAACGATACAGCTTTCAACATTGCTCTTGAGGAGTATGCCTTCAAGCATCTCCTTGATGAAGATATGATTTTCTTGCTTTGGGTCAATAAACCGTCTATCATTGTCGGACGTCATCAGAATACCATTGAAGAAATCAATCGTGACTATGTCCGAGAGCATGGCATTGAGGTTGTTCGTCGTATCAGTGGAGGCGGAGCTGTCTATCATGACTATAACAATCTCAACTACACCATCATTTCCAAAGAAACTGAGAACAAAGCCTTTGATTTTAAGAGCTTCTCTATTCCGGTCATCAAGACTTTGGAAGAATTAGGTGTAAAAGCAGAATTTACAGGGCGCAACGATTTGGAAATTGACGGAAAAAAATTCTGTGGCAATGCTCAGGCTTATATTAATGGTCGAATCATGCATCACGGTTGCTTGCTGTTTGACGTAGAGTTATCTGTCTTGGCGAATGCCTTAAAAGTTTCCAAAGATAAGTTTGAGTCCAAAGGAGTCAAATCTGTTCGCGCTCGTGTAACCAATATCGTTGATGAATTGCCTGAAAAGATTACTGTCGAGCAATTTCGCGACCTCCTGCTAGACTATATGAAGAAAGAATATCCAGAAATGACAGAATATGTCTTCTCCGATGATGAACTAGATGAAATCAACCATATCAAGGAAACTAAATTTGCTACTTGGGATTGGAATTATGGCAAATCGCCAGAGTACAATGTTCATCGTGGTACCAAGTTTACTAGTGGTAAGGTCGAAATCTTTGCCAATGTTGTTGAGTCGAAGATTGAAAATATTAAAATTTACGGCGACTTCTTTGGTATCGAGGACGTAGTAGCAGTAGAAGAAGCTTTGAAAGGCGTCAAGTATGAGCGCGAGGACGTTTTAAAAGCTCTTGAAAACCTGGAAATTGCTCGCTATTTCGCTGGAATTAGCCAAGAAGAAATTGCAGAAGCGATTGTGGAATAAAAAAACAACTGACTCTAATTAATAATGTAAGAGAGTCAGTTGTTTTTGGTTTAATTTCAAGGAGAAGATTTTACATAAGTTTAAATATGTAAAAATCATAAGTTATCCAATGCATTTTTTTGTTCGTCATTAACAATATGGGTGTAGAGGTCTGTAACTTGGGTACTGGCATGTCCTAGCTGATGACTGACCAAAACTTGAGATTTAGTAGCATCATAAAGTCGAGTAGCCAGTGTATGGCGGAGTTTGTGAGGTGTCACTCGAACTTTGAAATCTTCAGAATACTTAGCAACCATCTTTTCTACGCTAGAAGCATCAATCCGGTTAGGAACACCTCTATATTCTGTCAAAAAGAGGGCAGTGTCTGAATTTTCAGCTTTATAACGTTTAGAGCGAACCTCCAGATACCTTTCTAAATAAGCTTTGGCAAAGGCTGCAACATTGACAGAATCTCTTTTTCCGCCCTTACGAGTAACTTCGATGACCATCATTTTGAGGTTCAGATCTTTCAAATCAAGATTTACTGCTTCGGATAGACGAACGCCAGACGCAAGAAGCAGTGCTATGATGGCTAAATCTCTCTCTTTATTTTTGTCAAAAGAGGAGAGAGCACGATTTGATAACTTTTTAGGATATTCTTCATCTATATAATTCAAAAATTGCTCAGTTTCTTCACCCAAAAATAGTTTTTGTTTGATGTTTTCAGCGCGCGCAGCTAAAGTCTCTCTCTTTTTCTTAGTAGACACTTTTTTCATGACATTACGATAGAAATAAGGTTCCCCATTCTCGTTTTCCACCTCTTCAGTTAAATATTTATAAAGGCTAGAGAGAGCAGAAAGAGTACGGTTAATGGTGGTTTGTGATACTCCGTTTTGCGTAGTATTAGCATTCAGCAATGGGCGCTCCCGTAAGTAAAGAATAAACGCTTCCATGTCTTTTTTAGTCATATTTTCCAACACTGACAGAGGAATTTCTGCAATCTGCGACCCATCAGCAATTCCAGAGTCTAAAATCCAATGAAAAAAGCGATCATATTCTTTGAGATATTCATATAAGGTTGTAAAACTGTATGGAACAGTCAATTTAGACTGATAGTATTCCAAAACGTACCAAGGCATGATGGCCTTTAGTTTTTCAATTCTTTCTAACAATATTTCGCGTTTCATTAAGATATTCTCCATCGTTTTCTATAAATAGAAGTATAGCACACTCCTGTATTTTTTTCAAGAAAATTATAGTTTTTCGGAAAGATGCTAGAGGAAGTTTTATACAATATCTCCTATTCAATGATTGCAATTATACAAAAAAACAAGCCGTTCCTTTAAATTAAGCGACTTGTTTTTTGCGTTTGTTTATTTCCGTTTTTTCTTAGCTTTTTTCATTTTATTTGCCATGCGTTTCATGGCTTGTTTGGTTGCAAATTCACCAATTTTTCCTTTAAGTCCGCCACCAAACATCTGGCTCATATCAGGATTCCCAGCTCCTCCTAAAGCGGACATGTCCATATTTTGAAGGGCTGACATATCCATACCGTTCATATTTGGCATATTTTTCGGTAAATTGTTAGGATTGAGGCCCATTTGCTTCATCATTTTATTCATATCACCAGACATGACACCTTGCATGACTTGTTTCGCTTGGTTAAAGTCTTTGATAAATTTGTTGACTTCGACAAAGCTATTACCAGATCCTGCAGCAATCCGACGGCGACGACTTGGATTAAGGAGGTCGGGATTTTCCCGTTCGGTAGGTGTCATAGATGAAACAATGGCACGTTTGCGGGCGATTTCGTTTTCATCTACCTTAAAATTCTTCATAGCAGGATTGTTAGCCATGCCAGGAATCATCTTTAACAAATCTTCCATTGGTCCCATATTTTGTACTTGATCCAGCTGGTCAATGAAATCGTTGAAATCAAAGGTGTTTTCTCGCATTTTTTCAGCCATCTCAAGCGATTTTTGCTCATCATACTCCTGAGAAGCTTTTTCAATCAAGGTCAACATATCTCCCATGCCCAAAATACGGCTAGACATCCGATCTGGGTGGAAAGTTTCAATATCGGTAATCTTTTCACCAGTACCAGTGAACTTGATTGGTTTACCAGTAATTTGACGGACAGATAAAGCTGCACCGCCACGTGTATCGCCATCAATCTTAGTCAGAATAACCCCAGTCACTTCCAACTGAGCGTTGAATTCGCGAGCTACATTGGCGGCTTCTTGACCAATCATAGCATCTACGACCAAGAGGATTTCATTTGGTTGAGCCAGTGCTTTGACATCGCGCAGCTCATTCATGAGCTTTTCATCAATTTGTAAACGACCTGCCGTATCAATCAAGACATAGTCATTGTGATTAGCCTTGGCTTGCTCCAGACCTTGACGAACAATCTCTACTGCTGGTACTTCTGTGCCTAGTGAAAAGACTGGTACATCGATTTGCTGACCAAGAGTTGTAAGCTGGTCAATGGCCGCCGGACGATAAATATCAGCAGCTATCATCAAAGGACGAGCGCCTTCTTCCTTCTTGAGTTTATTGGCCAACTTTCCGGCAAACGTAGTCTTACCAGCACCTTGAAGACCGACCATCATGATAATAGTCGGGATTTTTGGAGATTTGATAATTTCTGCCGTATCAGAGCCTAATACAGCGGTCAATTCTTCATCAACAATCTTGATGATTTGTTGAGCAGGATTTAGTGTATCAATGACTTCGTGTCCGACAGCGCGCTCACGAACTTTCTTGATGAAGTCTTTAACAACTGGCAAAGCTACATCGGCTTCCAAGAGTGCCAAACGAATCTCTTTGGTCGCTTCTTGAACATCACTCTCTGAAATTTTGCCCTTGCGACGCAGATTTTTAAAAACGTTCTGTAAACGTTCAGTTAAACTTTCAAATGCCATAAATTTTATTTCTCCTAGTTATTGTTATTGATGATGTTTTGGTATTTTTGAGTCGACAATTCACTATTCTCGATTGTCAATACTAGATAAAATTGCGATTTGCTCTTGTAAATAGGCATCATTAGCATATTTTTCCGTTATTTGATCGAAAATCTGACTTCTGACGATATAGTCTGAATACATGTGGAGCTTCTTTTCATAGTCTTCGAGAATCTTTTCTGTTCGTTTGATATTGTCATAAACAGCCTGACGACTAACTTGAAATTCCTCAGCAATCTCAGCCAAACTGTAATCATCCGCATAGTAAAGCTCGATATAATTCATTTGCTTATCTGTTAAAAGCGCTGCATAAAACTCAAAAAGAGCATTCATTCGATTGGTTTTTTCAATTTCCATAAAAAACATTATATCAAAAAATACAGATAAACTCTACTAGCGAAGAGTTTTACTCACTAAAAAACACTCTTAAATCAGCAAGGGTGTTTACGTATATAAAATTATGTAAAACAAATCAATTGTTTTCCAAATAAAATTCAAATCGTTCTCCCACATATTGACTTTTAACATATTCAAAAGCGGTACCGTTATCAAAATAAGAAATCTGTGTCAAACCAAGAATGGCATGTCCTCTAGGGATTTCTAGATAATGTGCAATCTTTTCTTTGGCAAGACGAGCATAAATGGTCTGTTGAGATTTTCCAATTTTATAGCCGTGCTCTTGCAAGGTTTGGAAAAAATGCTTCGTAATTTCTTCTTTATTAAAGTTTTTGATGAATTTCTCTGGAATGGAAGCGACTTCATAAACTACGGGAATATTATCCGCATATCGTACCCGCTCCATTCGGACAACATTTTCCGTCTTTTCAATTCCTAATTTTTCGACCTCTTCTTTACTTGGCAGTGTTCGACGGTAAGAAATCAGTTGGCTTGAAGGTGTCTTGCCTTGGGATTTGATGATTTCTGTAAAGCTGGTTGTGCCGCGCATCTTTTCTTGAACTCGCGTACTGGCTACAAATGTACCACTTCCCATACGACGTTCCAGCACTCCTTCTTCTACTAAAAGAGTGATTGCCTGACGAAGTGTCATGCGACTAACTTCAAATTGTTCAGCTAAATCGCGCTCGCTTGGCAGACGTTGCCCGATTTTCCAAATTTCCTCGTCAATTTCTTTTTTTATTTGATCGTGAATTTTAATATAGGCTGGAAGCATAGTAACCCCTTTCAAGAATAGTTTCCTCTCTTCATTGTATTATCAATTGAAATAAAAGTCAATCGCTACTTAATGTTGTTGGAAAAAGTCTCTATTTTGTGTTAGAATAAACAAAGAAGTTTCATTTGAGAAAGGAAAGAAATGGCAACTACAACTGAATTGCAAGATATTGAAAGAATCATTGTATTGGATTATGGCAGCCAATATAATCAGCTCATCTCACGCCGTATTCGGGAGATTGGTGTTTTTTCTGAGCTAAAAAGCAATAAAATCACAGCCGCTGAAGTTCGTGAGATAAATCCGGTCGGAATTATCCTGTCTGGTGGACCAAATTCTGTCTATGAAGAAGGCTCATTTGATCTTGACCCTGAAATTTTAGAATTGGGTATTCCAATTCTAGGGATTTGTTATGGAATGCAGCTTTTGACTCACAAATTAGGTGGGAAAGTTGTACCTGCTGGAAATGCCGGAAACCGTGAGTATGGGCAATCAGAGCTTATTCATACTGATTCACAGCTTTTTGCAAGCACTCCTGAAAAACAAATCGTTCTTATGAGTCACGGAGATGCTGTTACCGAAATTCCTCAAGGATTCGTACGAACTGGAACTTCTGCTGATTGTCCATTTGCAGCTATTGAAAATCCAGCTAAGAAAATCTATGGTATCCAATTCCACCCTGAAGTACGTCATTCTGTTTATGGGTATGACATTCTATGCAATTTTGCTTTGAATATTTGTGGCGCCAAAGGCGACTGGTCAATGGATAACTTTATTGAAATGCAAATCAAGCGAATTCGAGAAACGGTTGGCGATAAACGTGTTCTTCTTGGGCTCTCAGGCGGCGTTGATTCATCCGTTGTTGGCGTTCTCCTTCAAAAAGCTATCGGAGACCAGCTTATCTGTATCTTTGTAGATCATGGATTGCTCCGTAAGGGCGAAGCAGATCAAGTCATGGATTCCCTTGGAGGAAAATTTGGTCTGAATATCATCAAAGCAGACGCTGCCAAACGTTTCCTTGATAAATTAGCTGGTGTTTCTGATCCAGAGCAAAAGCGTAAAATCATCGGCAATGAATTTGTCTACGTCTTTGATGATGAAGCAAGTAAGTTGAAAGATGTAAAATTCCTCGCACAAGGAACACTTTATACTGATGTGATTGAATCTGGTACAGATACTGCTCAAACAATCAAATCGCACCACAACGTCGGTGGACTTCCTGAAGACATGCAGTTCAAGCTGATTGAACCTCTGAACACCCTCTACAAAGATGAAGTTCGTGCGCTTGGTACAGAACTTGGTATGCCGGATGAAATTGTTTGGCGTCAGCCATTCCCAGGTCCAGGACTTGCTATACGTGTCATGGGGGAAATTACAGAAGAAAAACTTACAACTGTACGTGAATCCGACGCCATTCTTCGTGAAGAAATCGTGAAAGCTGGACTCGATCGTGATATTTGGCAATACTTCACTGTGAATACTGGTGTTCGCTCAGTCGGTGTTATGGGTGATGGTCGAACTTATGATTATACCATTGCCATTCGTGCTATTACTTCTATCGATGGAATGACAGCAGATTTTGCTAAAGTCCCTTGGAAAGTACTACAAAAAATCTCTGTTCGTATCGTCAATGAAGTAGACCATGTCAACCGCATTGTCTACGATATCACTAGCAAACCACCAGCAACGGTCGAGTGGGAATAAAAACAAAAAAGCCAAACCTCAAGAAATAAGAAGTTTGGCTTTTAAATTTATCAGCTTATTTTCCCCACAAAAATTGAATTAGTATTTTATCTACTTCTTGATTTTCATGTAATTGGCTATGTTGTGCTAGTTTGCCGGTAATTTTCTTTTCTTGATAAGATTTGGCATTATCAGCAACCAAATATTTCAAGCTGCGAGATGAAGCATTTAAAACAGAACCGTCTGAGCCATTTTTGTAATCACCGTAGATATTCAAAACATCAATTTGATTTTGTGGGAATACTTCACGTAATGGTAATAATCTTTGGAAAGTTTGTGTGACTTGATTTGGTTTCCCTGTCGTTTTATCTACTTTTACATCAGCTGGTAAGCCCATAGCTTCTAAACCGGCAGCAAAATTCGCAATATTCACTTGTTTTTGCAGCTGTGGCAAATTCTCATCTTGAGCATGTTCTAAAAGATAATACAAAATCGACATATTTCCTAAAGAATGACCTACCATATTCATTTTTGTAAAGCCATACTTTTCCTGTAGCTTGCTGACGACAGCTTTTGCATATCGTCCAACATCAATAGGATTGCGATTATCTTCGTAATTCACTTCTACGATTGGATTGATAGCGCCTTTGGGAATGTCTCCCCTCAACGTAACTGCACCATTTCTATCAACATTTGCTCGAATAACTGTTTTTGTTACTCCTGCTTTTTTTGCTGCATTCGTCATATGCCGCTCCACATTGGCACTACTTCCATAACCATGAAAGAAAAGGGTTGGCGTAGTGGATTGCACATAATTTTTTTTGTCTAATTTACCGTCTGCTTCAACGTTGTAAAATAAAAAAGCAGAAATAGCAATCAGAACTGTTAAAAGTCCTGTAGTTAGGACCGCTTTTTTCGTCATTTTTATCGCTTCTTTCTGTGAGATATATTTTTAAGTATAACATGTAACGATATAAATAACAATTGATTTGTTTGAAAAACCCTAGTAGAAATAAGCTACTAGGGGTGATGTTATTAAAACCAATTCATCACTTTCATGATGTGCATATTCATCTGGACTTGTCGGGAGTAATAATAATTCCCGCCATTGATATAGAGCTTAGATCCATGTAGAAGGGCGATGGGGTGGTAATAAGAATAGGTTTTGCCGGTCACATTTCCTAAACTTGGTGCGACAACATTTTTGGAGTATTTTTTTGCCAAATCAAGGGTATTTTCACCACCGTGTTTTGCAATATAATCAATGTAAGCTCGACCAAAGTTATAGGCTTGTACAGCGGTCCAAACGTCTACTTTCTTTTCTTGAGCTACATTTAGATTCGTGGATAGGGTCTGAACGCCTTGACGAATGCTTTCTTTATTATCTAAAATAGAGTTTTTCTGACCCGTCGCACTTTCACTAGATTGCATGACATCAGAAACTTTTCCCTTTGTTTCAGTATAAATCATAGCAAGGACTAGTTCCTCATTGGCTGCAGTATCTCGCTCGTCTAGCACTTCTCTCACTAAGCTACGGTAGGTCATCACCTGTTTGACATCATGATGAACTTGAACCAACTTGTAAGCAACAAGAATTAAAAGAATGAGAAGGATCAATTTTCTAAGAATTTTAAACATTATTTACTTTGGATATCTTCTATGTTTTTGATGAGAATGGAATAGGTTCCATTCTCATTTTGTATGAATTCTACGGATTCCGCATCTTGATAGATGTTATTGGGGACAATAAGCTCAATTCCATTTGAAAGAGAGAGCTTTTGGTTTTCAAATTTTTTCTTCTGACGACTACTATCAATTTCATCAAATTTAACTGTTTCCGGAATTGTTTCCTTAACCTGATCAATAAAAGTCAAACGAGCTGTCAGATTGTTATCAAACAAGTCATCTGCTAATTTTTCCGGTGATAATTCATCATTTTCTTCTAAATTTTTGAAAATAGACGATTTAACCTTGGATTGAAATTGAAAATCATCCTGATTAAAACTTTCTGCAACTTTTTGAGCCGTTTTTTCTAAGGCTTTGATAGATTTTTTAGGAGAAATTTTAGGATTGACTTGTAACAGATTATCAGAAAAATAATTGAGAAAAGCACCATTGTATTTAATCCGTTTTTCAATCAAATGGTATTTACGTGATTGAAGATTGATAATCAAGGCTTCATCGGCACCTGTACCAAATCCCGGCAAATTGTTCTGGGTAATCTTGATGGGATTGTCTACTTCTCCACCCAAGTGAGTGAGTGTTTCTCGCAGAGCAATCCGCAAAAAAGCAAAATGCTCCACGCCTTCCTTGTCAAATTGAACAAAAATCAAATCGTTGGTTTTCTGATTTTCGCTCACCGAAAACTCCTCTTTCCAGAGGTTGGCAATACTGACAGAGGTTTCTAAAAGGTCTTTTGTAATATGTGATAAAAAGACATTATCTTCGGTAAAAATACCCGTTTTGGCCTCATCTGAATAGACACGTTCAATCTTCTTGCGAAGATATTCTTCAATTTTTGGAGTAATATTAAGATATTTATCTGCTAAAAGAAGGTCGGTGTCTGATGGACCAAATTGATGAATAATAGCTTTTTTTACGTAAATGTCCATTTCAGTCCTCATATAGTGGAAAGGCATCGGTCAATTCTTTAACTTCTGCACGGACCTGCTCTAAAACAGCTTCGTTGTTTGCATTCTCTAAAGTCTTGATGATCAATTCTGCTACTTTAGTACTTTCAGCTACCCCAAAGCCACGAGCTGCAATAGCTGCAGTTCCAATACGAATGCCACTTGTTTTAAATGGTGATAAGGTTTCGTAAGGGATAGAGTTTTTGTTGAGAGTGATATGGACATCATCCAAAAGATTTTGAGCGACTTTTCCATTTTCAACGACTTTGGTCACATCCACAAGGAAAAGATGATTCTCCGTACCACCTGAAATAACACGGAAATTACCATGTTGTTGGAATACTTGAACCATTGCCTTAGCGTTATCCAAAATCTGCTGAGCATAAACTTTGAAATCTGGATCCAACACTTCTTTAAAAGCAGCTGCTTTAGCCGCCACGACATGCTCTAGCGGTCCTCCTTGGATTCCTGGGAAGATTGCGGAATTGATCTTTTTCGCCAACTCTTCATCATTGGTCAAAATTAAGCCACCACGAGGTCCTCGAAGGGTTTTATGAGTAGTAGTTGTCGTAATATGTGCATACGGTGCTGGACTTGGATGCAAACCAGCGGCAACCAAACCGGCAATATGAGCCATGTCTACCATGAGTTTGGCTCCGACAGTATCTGCAATTTCACGGAATTTAGCAAAATCAATAATATGAGAATAGGCAGAAGCACCTGCAACAATCAATTTAGGTTTGACTTCTTTAGCCTGCGCCAAAATAGCATCAAAATCTAAAAGTTCCGTTTCAGGATCGACATTATAAGGTACAAAGTTGTAGGTTTTTCCAGAGAAGCTAACAGCTGCACCATGTGTCAAATGTCCGCCTGCTGCAAGATCCATTCCCATTACTGTGTCGCCTGGCTCAATTAAGGCCATATAAGCCGCACAATTCGCCTGACTGCCTGAGTGGGGTTGAACATTAGCAAATTTTGCTCCAAAGATTTCTTTAGCACGTTCAATCGCTAAAGTTTCAATCACATCCACAACGTCCGTACCACCATAATAGCGACGGCCTGGATAACCTTCGGCATATTTATTGGTTAAAATAGAACCTTGTGCTGCCATAACAGCTTTTGAAACAACATTTTCTGAAGCAATCAATTCAATATTGTTTTGCTGACGTTTTTCTTCTGCAGCAATGGCTTCCCAAAGCTCAGCGTCATATTCTTTATAGTCTTTATGGTCAAAAATCATAAGAGTCTCCCTTCTCTTAAAGCGGGGCTAAAACCTATTTAGTCAAGGTTTAGAAGTGAATTTCTGGAATTTTAGCGAGAATTTCTTCGCAAGTGACAGCACCTTGGCGTAGAATATAGGCTGTTTCACCAGATAAATCCAAAATAGTTGAATCCTGTCCTGTTAGAAAAGCATCATCTTCTATACCAAGAACTTCGTGATTGAAATCGGTCATAATTTGCTGGAAGTTTACTCCGCTACTCTTTCCAGATAAATTTGCGGACGGACCAATGAGAGGTCCAAATTTTCTAATCAAGTCTAATGTTTTAGGATGACTAGGGACACGAAAACCAATTGTTTTCATACCTGAATTTACCCAAACTGGGACTTGTTCATTAGCTTGTAAAATAATGGTCAAAGGACCTGGTAGAAAGGCTTGATAAAGTTTTTTTAAATACTGAGGCTGATGTTTGGAAAATTGATAAATCTCTTCTAAACTTGAAACATTTAAATTCAAGGCCTTTTCGCGAGGTCTGCCTTTTAAGTCATAGACATGACTGACAGCCTGTTCATCCAGTGCCTTACAAAATAAACCATATACAGTCTCCGTTGGCAGCACGACTGCTCCTCCGCTGCTCAGCATTTCTTCAATTTTATCCATTATCTACCACTACCATTCTATCTTTTCCGAATTGATCTTGCAAGACGCGAATTCTCATTTTTGGAAATGCAGACTGAAATAGTTCTTTTACATGTTCCCCTTGTTTGTAGCCAATTTCGAGATAGATTTTACCTTTTTCTGTCAAATATTTTTGGGCGTTCTCAGCAATTTTTCGATACACAGCATACCCGTCTTCTTCAGCAAAAAGAGCAAGATGAGGTTCTGAAGCAAGGACATTTAGTCCTACTTCTTCTCTGTCCGTTTCTGAAATATAGGGCGGATTGGATACAATAATATCATACTTTCCTGTAATTGCCTGAAAACAATCAGACTGAACAAAATCAATCGCTACATCAATTGCTTCTGCATTTTCTTGCGCCAAATCCAGAGCATCTTGGGAAATGTCGGAAGCCGTGACCTGCCATTTCGAACGCTCGGTAGCCAAAGAGAGAGCAATTGCTCCGCTTCCAGTTCCAATATCTAAAACCTTTATACTAGTATTGGGATTTTCAGACAAGATTAGGTCAACTAATTCCTCGGTTTCTGGTCGGGGAATCAGCACTCGTTCATCTACTTTGAACGAATGTCCATGAAATTCTGCGTTCCCAATAATGTATTGGGCAGGTCTATGAACTAATAATTGAGATTGAATCTTTTTCAGTAATTCTATATCATCTGCTGTTGCTTCTGCCTGCATTTTCAACACAAATTGGGTAAAAGATAAGTTTTTCGACATTCGAAAAGTAAAGGAGAGACTTTCAGCTTCTTCGCCAATTGCTTCAAGCTGTTTTTCCATTTCAGCAAGAATTTGAGCTAATTTCATTATTTATTCAATTCTTCTAGTTTTTGTGTTTGGTCATACAATACCAAGGCGTCCACGATTTCATCTAATTTCCCAGCTAAAATCGTATCTAGCTTTTGCAGCGTTAAACCGATACGATGATCTGTCACACGATTTTGTGGAAAATTATAGGTACGAATCCGCTCCGATCGGTCTCCAGTGCCAATAGTTGATTTCCGCTCGGCATCTTGCTCGTCTTGCGCAATTTGTGCAAAATGATCCGCTACACGCGCACGAATGATCTTCATAGCTTTGTCACGATTCTTTTGCTGCGTTCGTTCTTCCTGCATTTCAACCTTGATATTTGTCGGCAAGTGAACAATCCGAACGGCTGTTGCAACTTTGTTGACATTCTGACCTCCAGCACCAGAAGCGTGATAAATGTCAATCCGAAGATCTTTTGAATCAATATCATATTCCACTTCTTCAACTTCAGGCATAACTAAGACTGTTGCTGTCGAAGTGTGAACCCGTCCTTGGCTTTCTGTCACTGGGACACGCTGTACGCGATGAGCACCTGATTCGTATTTTAATTTAGAGTACACGGATTGACCAGAAACCATAGCTACTACTTCTTTGAAGCCACCCACTCCATTCATAGAAGCTTCCATAATCTCGAATTTCCAACCTTGCGATTCAGCGTATTTTTGATACATTGTCAGAAGATCACCGGCAAAGAGCGAGGCTTCATCACCTCCTGCTGCACCACGGATTTCTAAGATGATGTTTTTATCATCATTTGGATCTTTTGGTAAAAGAAGGATTTTCAATTTTTCCTCGTATTCTTCTTTTTCAGCTTTTGCATCTTTGAGCTCTTGCTTTGCCATTTCTTCCAAATCAGCATCGCCAGAAGCGTCTTTTATCATTTCTTCGGCATCTGTGATGTTTTGGAGCACCCTTTTATAGTCACGATAAGTTGCTACCGTATCGCGTGTACTCGCTTCTTCTTTGGACAATTCCATAAAACGCTTGGTGTCACTGACAACATCTGGGTCACTCAGAAGTTCCCCCAGCTCTTCGTAACGATCCTCAACGGCTTGTAGTTGTTCATAAATATTCATCGTTTGCTACACCTCTCCTTAACTCTTCATTTCATCAATTTCTGGTTTAAAATAATGCTTCCGACAGACAGGAATATATGTTTCATTCCCACCGATTTGAATCTGTTCCCCTTCATAGACCGGCTTACCATTCGTTGTTCTTAATACCATGGTTGCTTTTTTGGAGCAAAATTGACAAATCGTTTTAATCTCATCAATTTTATCTGCTAGAAGCAGGAGATATTTGGAGCCTTCAAACAACTCATTACGAAAATCATTTTTCAAACCAAAAGCCATAACTGGTACATTTAATTCATCAACTACTCTTGCCAAATCATAGACATGATGACGAGATAGAAACTGCGCTTCATCAATCAATACACAATAAGGTTTTTCGGGCATTTCTTGAATAAAGCGGAAAATATCAGTATCTTCTGCTATTGCAATTGCTTTTCGCTTCATTCCGATACGACTAGAAACAACGCCGAAACCGTCACGTGTATCAAGGGCGCTCGTCATAATGACAACACCTTTGCCTTGTTCTTCGTAGTTGTGTGCTACTTTTAAAATTTCGATTGTTTTGCCCGAGTTCATCGTGCCATATTTATAATACAACTGAGCCATTTTCTTTAATTCGTTTCAAATTCTCCAATTTTTAATACTTCTTATTTTACCATATTCTGACACGCTTTAAAACCTAATTTATGATAAAATAAAAATATCAAAGATAAAAAGGAGAAACACTATGCCATTTGTCAGAATTGATTTATTTGAAGGACGCACTTTAGAGCAAAAGAAAGCTCTTGCAAAAGAAATTACTGCTGCTGTCGTGAAAAATACTGGCGCACCACAATCTGCTGTTCATGTCATCATAAACGACATGCCAGAAGGGACTTATTTCCCACAAGGTGAAATGCGTACAAAATAACCAAAAAAGAATCTTGGATAAAAATCTGAGATTCTTTTTTAATTCAGAATGATAAATGATGTAGATGCAACATTTAAGCTAATTTCTTTTTTTGAATATGATTAAGACGAAGTTGGTATAAAATGCCACTAACGACCAGACTAGAGATTAAACCAATCCAATAAGCAAAGGGACCTAAATTTGTCGTGTAATCCAATAGTAACCCAACTGGTAGCGACACACCCCAATAGCCAATTAAGCCCAAATAAAATGGAACTTTTGTATCCTTGTATCCGCGTAAAATCCCTTGAAGTGGCGCTGCGAAAGTATCTGCTAATTGAAAAAATAAACTGTAAGTTAAGAAAATGGACGTCAAACGTATAAATTCCTTGTTGGTTCCATACAACGAAGCGACTTGATAACGGAAAAGATATAAAAATGTCAGCGTGAAAACAGCGAACCCAAGCGAAGTCAATCTTCCTAAAACACAATATTTTCTGACATAGTCTAGACGCTTTGCACCGATTTCGTAAGAAACGATAATCGCCATAGCATTAGAAATGCTCATAGGGAAAGCATACATAAGATTGGAAAAGCTGATAGCTGATTGGTGACTGGCAATGATTAACGAAGAAAACTTAGCCATGAGCAAACCTACGACTGAAAATATCACAACTTCTGCAAAGACAGTCCCACCAATAGGAAAACCGAGACGAATCCCTTCCTGCAATCCTTCTTTGTCCAAAGGTCGAATTTTCCATAATTGATATTTTTTAATTCTAGGATGTCTTTTGGCAACTACTACCGAAAGGATTAACAGCACCCAGTAAGCCAACGAAGTCCCCAGCCCCGCTCCTGCTCCGCCCATTTCTGGGAAACCAAATGCCCCATAAATTAAAATGTAATTAAAGCTGGCATTCAACGGTAGTAAGAGCAACATAAGGTACATGGATAATCTTGTCAATCCTAATGCGTCTAATAAAGAGCGTACAACACTAAATAAAAGCAAAGGGATAATACCAAATGCCAAATACCAGAGATAATGTATAGCAACTTCTGCTACTAGTGGTTCTAATCCAATATTGGACAAGACAAGCGGTGCACCTAAAAAAACGAGTCCAAACAAGAGAAGAGACAAGCCGAGAGATAAATAAATAAACTGATAAAAATCAGAAGCGATTTTTTCTTCTTGTTTTTGTCCCAGATGGTGTCCAATAATCGGAACCAAGGCTGAAACAATACCAGTCAGAAAGGTAAAAAATGGACTCCATAAGCTAGTCGCCATTGAAACTCCTGCCAAATGCAACGTATGGTATTGCCCCGTCATAGTTGTATCCACAAAAGAAGCCGAAAAATTAGCCAGTTGATAAATCAAAATTGGCAAAAAAATCGAGACAAATAAGGTCATTCGTTCTTTTAAATTACGAGTTTGGTACATACAATCTCCTCAAACAATACTTTCTCTCTTAACTATACTATAAGCACTTAGAATAGTCAAAAAAGCTAGGAGGAAATCCTCCCAGCCTCTTGTCGAGCTTTATCTCTTCTCACAATTTAAAATAAGATTCAATACAATCGCAATGACGCTCGCCATAACAATCCCGTTTGAGAAAAACATTTGTAAGCCAGTTGGCAAACTATTAAAAAGATTGCTTCCATTTAAGCCGACTCCTGCAGAAATAGACACAGCGGCAATCAAGAAATGATGTTCATTGTGTTCAAAATCAACTCGTGCTAGCATTTGCATTCCTTGGACAGAAACAAAACCAAACATGACAAGCATGGCACCACCGAGTACAGGACTTGGAATAATTTGTGCCAAAGCGCCGAATTTCGGTACCAATCCTAACAAGACTAAGAATCCTGCTGCATAATAGATTGGGAGCCGTGTTTTAATTCCAGAAAGTTTGACCAAACCAACATTTTGTGAAAATCCTGTATAAGGGAAAGTGTTAAAAATACCGCCAAGAAGCACTGCAAGTCCTTCTGCACGATAACCATTTCGCAGACGAATGCTGTCTAACTTTTCATTCGTAATATCTGAAAGCGCAAAATAAACACCTGTTGATTCTACCAAAGAAACTGTTGCGATAATACACATCATGACGATGGATGAAAGTTCAAACTTAGGTATTCCAAAATAAAACGGTGTCGGAACATGTACAAGAGGAGCTTGAGTTACTGGCGCAAAATCTACTAAGCCCATAAAGCTGGCAATAATCGTTCCAATAATTAAGCCAATCAGAATGGAAATGGATTTTAGAAAGCCTTTCGCAAAGATATTTACTAACAGTATAATTAAAATCGTGACAGCAGCCAACAGCAAACTTTGTGCAGTTGGTTTTTCACTATTATTTCCCATATTGCCAATCGCAACAGGAATAAGTGTCAAACCAATAGTTGTAATCACTGAGCCCGTCACAATTGGTGGAAAGAAATTAGCAATTTTAGAAAAAATGCCTGCAATCAAAAGAACGTAGATACCGGAAACGATGAGCGCTCCAAACATGGCTCCGCTTCCATGTTTTTGACCAATCATAATCAGAGGTGCAACCGATTGGAAAGCAACGCCAAGTACGACTGGCAAGCCAATTCCGAAATATTTATTGAGTTGCAATTGCAAAAATGTTGCCACACCACACATAAAAATATCTGTAGAGATGAGATAGGTCAGCTGTTGGCTCGAATAACCTAGCGCACCAGCAATCATAATGGGTACAAGGATTGACCCTGAGTACATTGCTAATAAGTGCTGCAAACCTAAGACAGCCGCCTGTGAATGTTTTTCTTCTTTCAGTTCCATTATGCATCAGCCTCCATAAATACAACTTTTCCATTTTCAAATTTTTGAATACGAGCCAAAGAAACGACTTTTCGCCTATCTTCTTCTAGCAACTTTCTTCCTTCTTGAAATGATTTTTCAATCACAATGCCAATCGCTTCCACATGGGCACCTGATTGTTCAATGATATTAACCAGCCCTTTAGCTGCTTGCCCATTTGCTAGAAAATCATCGACAATAAGTACTTTATCATAATGATTTAAAAATTTCCCTGCAATTGAGACCGTACTTGTCACTTGCTTGGTAAAAGAATAGACCTCGGTCGTTAAAATACCTTCCGTCATAGTGATGTTTTTTGACTTTTTCGCAAAAATCATTGGAACGCCCAATGCTTCTGCTGTATAAATAGCAGGTGCGATGCCAGATGCTTCAATTGTCACAACTTTTGTAATACCAGCCGAGCGAAAATATGTTGCAAACACTTTACCAATTTCTTTCATCAAGTTGAAATCGACTTGGTGAGTCAGAAATGAATCCACTTTTAAAATATTTTCTCCTAAAACATTTCCGTCTTTTAGGATGCGTTCTTCTAATAATTTCATAAAATCTCCTTTTAGAAAAAACAAAAGACTTGCCAAAAGCAAGCCTAAAACAATTGGTTAACCAACTGAATACAAAATTCCTTGCTAAAAAACATAGCAGGAAAGTTGAAGACTTACTTATTGTTAGACATTAGGTGCCTTGTAGAAACATTACGCCAAATTCGTAATATAAATAAGTAATTATTTTATTGTTAATGAGCGTCACCATTCCAAATGGAATTTTTCACAATGACGTAATCTACGTGCTTAAGACCAGCTAAATCTCTTCCGCCGGCATAGGAAATAGCACTTTGCAAGTCCTGCTCCATTTCAACTAAAGTGTCAGCTAAATGTCCTTTAACTGGTAAAAGAATTTTCTTTCCTTCCACATTCTTATAAGCACCCTTTTGGTACTCTGAAGCTGAACCATAATACTCTTTAAATTGTTCACCATCTACTTCGACCGTTTGACCTGGGCTTTCGATATGACCTGCAAATAGGGAACCAATCATCACCATAGTAGCACCAAAGCGAATGGATTTGGCAATGTCGCCGTGCGTACGAATGCCACCGTCCGCAATAATCGGCTTGCGTGCAGCTTTTGCACACCAACGAAGAGCAGCTAATTGCCAACCTCCTGTACCAAAGCCAGTTTTTACTTTTGTGATACAAACTTTTCCTGGTCCAATGCCAACTTTTGTTGCATCTGCTCCAGCATTTTCCAGCTCACGAACAGCTTCTGGTGTCCCAACATTTCCTGCAATCACAAAAGTATCAGGGAGTTCTTTTTTGATGTGCTGAATCATATCAATCACACTATCTGAATGTCCATGCGCAATATCAATCGTGATATATTCTGGTGCATCTTCTTTCAACTGGCTAACGAAATTATATTCATAATCTTTAACACCAACCGAAATGGAAGCAATCAGTCCTTGCTCATGCATGCGCTTGATGAAAGGAATACGGTCAGATTCGTCAAAACGGTGCATGATGTAGAAATAGCCACTTTTCGCCAATTTTTCTGCTACATCTTCATCCAGAATTGTTTGCATATTAGCTGGAACAACAGGAAGTTTGAAGGTGTGATTTCCAAAAGTAACGGTCGTATCAGCTTCTGACCGACTTTTGAGGATACATTTATTAGGAATCAATTGAATGTCTTCATAATCAAAAATAGGAAATTCGTTCAGCATGTCACTCTCCTTAAATTGTAAATTGTATGCAAAAATGACCTACCTATGCTTTCACATCGCTATGTCTTTCCTGACATTTCCTTTATTATTATAACATAAGGTACAGAAATTACAATATAATGACGTATAATATTTTTTATCGTTCGGAAATTACGGATAGTTCTTTTAGGTTCTAAAAAAGAGGTTTCCCTCTTTTACAATAGCAAATCTTTAATGCGTCCAATATCTGATTTTTTCAAGACTACATAAATCATATCTCCCAGATAAAGGCGCGTGCTACCATTCACTGTTTGATTTCTTCCATTGTGATGTTGCATGGTAATTAGAATATCTTTTGGTAGTTCTAATTCGTGCACTTGCTTGCCGGCTATTTTCTCAGAAACAGGAATTTCGATAAGCGTTGTCTCACTATCATCTGCCATGCTATCTGGAAGCAATCGCTCTAGCATAGCCTCATACACAGGTGCTCCACCCAGTAAATCCATTACAACGTATGCCACCAAAGTCACTAAACCAAGAGGCATGAGGTTTCGTATATCACCAACCATCTCAGTCACCAAAATGATGCCAGTTAGCGGAGCCTTTGAAATGGCACCAAAGTAGCCACTCATACCTAAAATAATAAAAATGGGAAATTGCTCTTGAGTTGCAAAGCCTAATCGCACACAAACGACACCAGCAATTGCTCCCAAAAGAGAGCCAAGAGCTAAAATGGGGAGAAAAATACCACCAGGAAGTCCACTACCATAACTAATCATACTCCAGATAAAGCGAATAACAAAAAACATCACTAATGTTAATAGCAGATAGTGTTGACTGGTTAAAGAGAGAACCAGTTGATTGCCACCGCCTAAAAGCTGTGGAAGGAAATATCCTACTGGTAAAATGAAAATAAAGGCTATAATAGGATAATATTGCGGAGAAAGATGCAAAATTTTACCAATCATATCATAAATACGAGGCATGGCTAGAACAACTTTTTCATATAAAAATCCTGAAAAACCAAGAAAGATTCCTAACAACAAATAAAGCCAGTATTGCCCTAGCCCCATCAGAGGAATATTATCTGGCATATTTAATACAGGGGTCATTCCAAAAATCATAAGCGAAACAAAATTCGCTGTTAAACTTGCCGCCAAAGACGAGACCCAAAAGAAACGCGAAAAATGATGATAGACTTCCTCAATCACAAACAGTAAACCCGCAATCGGAGCATTAAAAGCTGCTGCCAATCCTGCTGCCGCTCCACTAGCAATCAAAGAACGCTCTTCCACAGGGCTTAAATGAAGATGTTTGGCGATTCCCTTTCCACCCATTGCTCCAAGTTGAATACTGGGTCCTTCACGTCCTAGCATCAAGCCGCTTGCAATGGCTAAAACACCAAGAATGTACTTTTTCCAAAGGACACTCCACCATGATAAGCTCATCAGACCTTTCAGCTCTGCTTCTACTTGCGGAATTCCAGAACCTTTAATATCCTTTTCCGAGAGCGTTAACTTTGCACTTATCCAAATCACGCAAGCATAAAATAACAAAATAAAAGCAAACCAAATCATACTATCATGACCTTGCTGATAGAAATGTTGAATGATATGAAATCCCTTTTCAATCAAAAAACGAAAAGAACCAACAATTGCACCCACGATAATCCCGACTAAAATTCCTCTTGAAACTTGCAGAATAATCGAACTAGATGTAAATGAAAATTCTTTCTTAGTATTTGATATTCTCTTTTCTGTCTGAACAGACATCATTACCTCCCAATATGTTCTCCTTCTATTTTAGCATAATTTTTCTTATTGCTTATAGAAATTATTTTAGAAAATGAAGTCTAGAGAAAAAATCAAACCAGCTTCATGCGAAACTGGTTTATGATAATATCCTTATTAAATCTCTACACTGTTTATTTGCTGATCATTAATTGTATAACAATTACGATAAATCTTCGCTTTCTTCTTGTTTTTTACTATAAATGAGATTAAATAAATCTCTTTTTAAGCTGTCTAACTGCTAAGGTATA
>ERZ773021.164-NODE-164-length-48558-cov-4.11756_pt1 | contig 48558 bp, 49 predicted proteins | sample MGYA00511668_ERZ773021 | MGnify/ENA primary metagenome ERZ773021 (study PRJEB29015, sample SAMEA2737961) | human oral metagenome | biome: human oral; feature: human-associated habitat; material: dental | place: China | collected 2032 ... | reverse complement strand
GGGCTTCAAACCACAGTTTGTAGCTTTTACCACGCTATTTCTGGGGATAGGACTCTATATACGCAAGCAGCCGTTTGTAGTAGCGAGTGCTTGGAGTTCCTCTTACGAGCAGCTTTTAAAATATTTTACAAGCGTAAGTTTTCTGTTTTTTATGGCATTCCAGATTCCGTATTCCGATCGTTGGGGACTTTTTGCTTGGATAGCAATTCCGTTTATTGTATCGCCTTGTTTTTCAAAAGATTTTAAACCTAAGACCGCCGTGATTGCTTTTTTCATTTTGCTATACGCTTTTTTCACTTTGTACAACACTTTAAAACACGCATAGATGGTAACCATTGGACTCCCTTTTTACAATGCCGAAAAGTATTTAGCCTTAGCTATTGAATCGGTATTACAACAGACCTATACCAATTGGGAATTGTTGCTATTGGACGATGGAAGCACTGACAATTCTTTATCTATTGCTCAAAGCTATGCTCAGAAAGACAGTCGTATAAAAGTAATAAGCGATGGAAAGAATAAGAACTTGGCAACGCGACTCAACGAACTTCCTTCTCTTGCTCAAGGACTTTATCTTGCCCGAATGGATGCCGACGATATAATGCACCCTGCTCGTATTGAAAGGCAATTGGCGGTATTAGAAACTCACCCCGAGATAGATGTACTCGGCACTAATGCTTATATCATAAACGATGAGAATGCTGTAACAGGTACGCGATACCCTATCACTCCTAAAAATACTTTAACACGTGTGAGAAGCTTTATACACCCTACCATCATAGCTAAAAAACAGTGGTTTTTAGAAAATCCTTATAATACCAAAGCGCTCCGTATGGAAGATGCTGAATTGTGGTATCGCACCCACTCAAAATATCATTTTGTACGTTTGAATGAGCCATTGCTGTTCTATAGAGAAGTAGGCAATAACTATTACAAAAAGTATTTTTTAGCTCAGCAAAGCAAAGCCTATATTTTTAGTAAATATCCTAATGAAAGCTATTGGAAACAATATTTTAGAGCGAATTTTCTCAAAGGTATTGTATATAGAATAGCGCATATTTTTGGTATGGAGCAATGGCTTGTGAATAGACGCAATATAAAAATCAGCCCTGTAAAACCTTATACAGCTTATCAAGATGAAAACAAAACTATTTAGAACCGCCACTGTACCCTTGTCTTTAAACACATTGTTGAAAGGACAATTAAAATTCTTGAACGAGACTTTTGAGGTAACTGCTATTTCGGGTGAGGGAGAGGATTTAGATGAGATAAAAAAGCGAGAAGGGGTAAATACCTTTGCCATTGCAATGTCACGCCCTATTGCTCCCTTGAAAGATTTGAGTTCTCTGTTGAAACTTTACCGCTTGTTTAAGAGAGAAAAACCTACTATAGTACATTCTATTACTCCCAAAGCAGGCTTATTGAGTATGCTGGCTGCAAAAATGGCAGGAGTACCTATCAGGATACATACTTTCACCGGACTCATTTTTCCCACTCGCAAAGGTTTAATGCAACGGCTACTCATAGCGATGGATAAGTTACTATGCTGGTCGGCTACCGATATATATCCCGAAGGTGAAGGAGTAAAAAGAGATTTACAGCGATTTCATATTACAGCAAAACCCTTAAAAGTATTGGCTAATGGCAATATCAACGGGGTAGATACCGACTATTTTTCTAAAACACATTTTCTGGCTACTGATAAGACTACTTTACGATTATCCTTAGGGATAGGAGCAGATGATTTTGTATATGTTTTTGTAGGAAGATTAGTAGGTGATAAGGGCATTAATGAATTGGTTACCGCTTTTCAAGCACTGAAACAGCAAACAACATCTTCTATAAAACTGCTATTGGTAGGCAGACAAGAAGCACATTTAGACCCCTTGCAAACTAAAACATTAAGCGCCATAGATACAGACCTTGATATTATATCCGTAGGAGAGCAAAAAGACGTACGCCCTTATTTAGCAATTGCCAACTGTTTTGTATTCCCAAGTTATCGCGAAGGCTTCCCCAATGTAGTATTAGAGGCAGGTGCTATGGAATTACCTTGTATCGTAACCGATATCAACGGTAGTAACGAAATAATTATAGAAAACAAAAACGGGCTTATCGTTCCTCCTAAAAATACAGAAGCTTTTCAAAAAGCAATGACAGAGTTATTAAATAACAAAGAACTATATGAATATTTACAGCTGAATAGTAGAACTCTTATCATCAGCAGATACCAGCGACAAGAAGTGTGGAAAGCTCTTTTGAACGAATACAATAATTTATTAAAAACTAAAAATCTATAAGATGATAAAACGTTTATTATCATTTTTAAAATCACATTTATTTGAAATATTACTTTTTATCTTTTGTATTACAACACCTTACACTTTAGGGAGATATGTTTCACTAAGAGGAGTGTTGGCAAGTTTTTTATTTTTTCTCGTTTTGAAACGCATACACTATTGGGCATTTTCAATAGTTTTCTCGCTCATTGCCATTACTTGTGTGTTGTTTACTCCGATAATAATATGGTTTGGAGTACCTCCAGCTACTATGGTAGGAGCTTTTTTTGAAACTAATTATCAAGAAAGTAAAGAATTTTTTAAAACATTACCTTTCTACACCTATCTTATTTCGTTGCTAATCCTCCTATATGGAATACTAATTCTGTATTTAGGAAGAAAAAAGAATGGATTTTATTACACTAAAAAACAACTATTGATAACCTTGCTATTTTGTATAGTAGGAGGTTATCTCGCATTAGGAAAACCACACGTGAAGACCAATACGGAAAGCAGATGGGAATTATCTGCATCACGAGTTTCTTTTATAGGTTTTTATGATTTTATGTATCAAAGCATTACGGAGTACCAACAGTTAAGAAAATCACTAAGTAAGGAAATTAAAGAAAAGGCTTCTTGGAAAATAACCTCAGTAGTCCCTACTTACAAGAACTATGTATTAGTGATTGGAGAAAGTGTGCGAAGAGACTATATGTCGTTATATGGTTTCCCTTTAGAAAACTCTACGTTTCTAAAAAATGTAAAGGGCACTGTAATAGAGGGATATACAGCGGCTGGTGCTAATACTACAACCGCTTTGTTGCGAATGTTTTTACAGATAAAAAACAACGATTTTATATATTCAAACAATATTGTATCATTAGCAAAAGAGGCGGGATTTGAAGTTTATTGGCTTTCTAATCAAGGTACTGTAGGAGAGTACGATACACCTATTGCTAAAATAGCAGCGTTATCAAATCATTATGATTTCACGAAAACAGGAGATTATTCTTCTATTAACTATTTCGACACTGTTTTGTTACCTACTTTTGAAAAAAGATTAATGGAAAAGACTTCAAAGAACCGTTTGTTTATCATTCATATAATGGGATCCCACGAATATTTCGAAGATAGGCTTTCAAATGCTATTCATTACAATTATTACAACAGAATTATTTCAGCTTATCTACAAACCATAGAACAAACAGATGATTTCTTAAAACAAATATATGAAAAATTACAACAACAAGGAGAGCCTTTTTCTATGATATATTTTTCAGACCACGGATTAGCTACTAAAGAACGAGAAAGTAAAAATGCGTGGTTGGTACACGGAACCAGTAAAGAAGCTTTCGAAATTCCTTTTGTACAAATTAATAGTGATGATACTCAGCACAAGATGCTGAAGGCACAAAAATCGGGGTTTCATTTCTTAAGTGGTTACGCGCATTGGTTAGGAATTCGTGAAAATAGTTTAAATCCTGAGTATCAATTACTTTCAGCTAAGAATGACACTATAGAGGTATTCAACCAATATGAAAATGTACCTTTCAACTCTTTACCAGAAGACCCTATTCTAACAGACGAAAAAAGGAGGTAACAAGGTTGTAACTTCAAAAAATAATCGTACATTTGTAGCCTGATTAACCATTTAGAGTTCTGAACGAATGAAGAAACTTCTTTCTTTTGCCACTTTGTGGGTGGCTTTATCACTACACGCTCAACAACAACCTGTGGATTATATCAATCCACTGATTGGTACTTCTAACTTTGGCGCTACCCACCCTGGCGCAATTGCCCCTCGCGGTATGCTTAGCATTTCACCCTTTAATGTGGCTTTTGACACTACGGGAGTAAAAGCTCCGCTTGAAAAAGACAGTCGCTGGCTTTCAAATCCTTATGTAAATGAAAATAAATTCTTCACGGGGCTTACTCACGTGAATCTCAGCGGGGTGGGCTGTCCTGAACTCGGGGTGATTATCGCCATGCCTACTACTGGCAAGTTACAAGTAAACCACCTCAATTACGGTTCTACCTACACTCAAGAAGTTGCCAAAGCAGGCTATTACAGCAATTTCCTCACCAAATATAATATCAAAACTGAAGCTACTGCCACCACCCGCGCAGGTATCACTCGTTATCACTTCCCGAAAGGAGAAGCTAACCTACTTATCAACCTTGGATTAGGACTCACCAACGAAAAGGGCGCGATGCTCAAATTCGTATCGCCTACCGAGGTAGAAGGAATGCGTATGGTAGGGACTTTCTGCTATAACAGTCCGGAGTTGGCATATCCAGTATATTTTGTAGCCAAAGTAAACAAAGTAGCCCCTTCTTATGGCGTTTGGCATACGCCCGAAAAACACCAAGGGGTGGAAGCCCAATGGATGTGGTACAATGGCAACACCCGCCTCAAAGAACAATTCGCTCGCGAGGTCGTAGGCGATAGTATAGGGGCGTATTTCCGTTATAAATTTGACAAAGAGGAAGTCGTGGAACTCAAAGTGGGCATCTCGTACGTAAGCATAGCCAACGCTCGTGAAAACCTTGAAAAAGAGATAGGCAACCGCACTTTCGACGAGGTGTATGCCACCACACGCCAAACGTGGAACGATGCCCTCCGCGCTACCGTAGAAGGCGGTACCGACGACCAAAAAACAATATTCTACACGGCTCTGTATCACGCGCTTATTCACCCCAATCTCCTCAACGATGTGAATGGCGATTACCCTGAGAGCAAGACTAACAAAATAGGCAAAAATCACCAGCGTTATACGGTGTTCTCGCTTTGGGATACCTATCGCAATTACCACCAATTGCTCACCCTGCTCTACCCCGAACAGCAACTGCAAATGGTGCGCACGATGCTCGACATCTATAAAGAAAGCAGTTGGCTACCCAAATGGGAACTCAATTCTACCGAAACCTTTACGATGGTAGGCGACCCTGCCAGCATAGTATTAGCAGATACTTACCTGCGCGGTCTCACCGATTTTGATATACAAACAGCTTACGAGGCGATGCTTAAAGGGGCAAATACGCTTGAAAACAACCCTATACGCCCAGGGGTGAAAGAGTATTGGAAATTGGGCTACCTAAGTGTAGACGGAGGGGTAAGAGGACCTGTATCTACTACCCAAGAGTACAATGCTGCCGACTTTGCTATTGCGCAAATTGCTAAAAAATTAGGTAAAAAAGCCGATTACGAGAAGTTTAACAAACAAGCCTATTCGTATAGAAAACTATTCGACAAAGAAACCCATTTATTGCGTCCGCGTCACGCCAATGGCAAGTGGTATGCGCCTTTCAACCCCGAAAGTGGGGCTAACTTTGAAGAAAACGTGGGCTATATCGAGGGCAATGCGTGGCAATACGTATATATGGTAACCCACGATGTGAAAGGAATGATCAAGCTAATGGGCGGTGAAAAGCCTTTTGAAAAGCAACTCGACCATATTTTCGACAGTAAACAGTACGATATGGCAAACGAACCCGATATTGCCTATCCATATCTGTATAACTTCCTGAAAGGCAAAGAGTGGAAAACCCAACAAAAGATAGACCAACTCATCAATGAGTATTTTCAAAACAAACCTGCGGGACTCCCAGGCAATGAAGATACAGGGGTAATGTCGGCTTGGCTCATTTATGGAATGGCAGGCTTCTACCCTATTACTCCTGCTGAGCCTAACTATACTTTTACCTCGCCTAAGTTTACTAAAATCACCCTTAAACGCGATCCGAAGTACTATCCTGCTGGTGATTTGGTAATAGAAAGTAATGCTTCGCCCGAAAATATTTACATTAAGAATATTTACATCGATGGGAAGCCTTACAAATCGTATTTTATCAGTCACGAGGCGCTAAAAAATGCAAAAAAAATACGATTTGAGTTAGGTAAGAGATAAGAGGTAAGAGGTAAGAAAAACCACCGCTGGCGCGAGCTTGTAGCTCGTGCCAATAAATTAGTAAATTGACAAATCAATAAAATGAGTATAATTACAGATTTTAGTAACAGACGAATGTATTTTTGGCGTGGATACTACTTTGGAAAAGAGGGTATTTGGTGTCAGGATTTTGATAAAGAAAAAGCATTTTGTGTGTTAAAAGACTCTTTGTACAAGGATTATATGGTTAGAGCAATAGCTGATAACGGAAAAACGATAGCTGTTTCTCGTAATATTGGTACTAATGAACCATTACTTATGGTTGATGTTGATAAAAAAACTATAAAAAATACCATTTCTAATCATACTTTTATCTATCCTTGTCTTGATAGAGAAGGCAGCAAAGTATTTTCAGTAACTAAAAGCGATATTTATAAGAATATTTATGGAAACCCTTTTTGTGTAGATGCCGAAACGGGTAAAGTAATAGCTACTCTCGACGAAAAAACACAATGGGGTAACACCGCTTATCATCCTGAGAGCAATTCGGTGTATTTTAGTGCTTTCAAACAGCCTAATCTGTACAAATTCAACTTTGATACACTTGCGTTCTCAGCCGTACCTACTGATAAAAAAATACGTATATTTGATTGTAAAGTAGCTTGCGACAACAAAGGTTACTACTATTTAGGCAGTAATATCTTAGTGTATATGAACAATGAGGACGAGGAAGTTTGGCGTATCAATTTTAAAGAAAAAGAAAAACTTAGTGGTAAAACACTTTTTTCAATATGTCTTTCTGATAATCCTGATTACATAGCGATCTATTTGTTAGATGGCAATTGGTTGTTCATCGTCAATCGCAATGATTTTTCATATAAGAAATATAAATTAGGAAGAGTAGGATTTAGTGAGTTTTTCAACAATTCATTACTGTTGATAGATAAAAATCACAACTTTAGCACACTCAATTTAGAAACATTAGAAGAGAAGCCTTTTTTACCCACCGCTGGCGCGATCTTATAACTCGTACCGAATAAAACAATCACCCTTGCATCGATACAAGTTCCTCAAAAAAGTTTAAACACGTTTTGATAATAATAATGATCATACAAAAATTCCTTTATAGATATGTTATATACCTAGTTTCAGTATTTTTTATATCTTGCAATAACCAAAATAAGAATACTCACACAAATAATCAAAATAATTCTTTACAAAAGCTGAAAGATACTATTATATTAGATGGCTCAACAGAAGGAGAACAAATCTATTTATATGTCAATAAAATCACTCTTGATTCTATTATAGAGAGTGAAATTTTAGGTGAAACAGAAAAGGAGAGGTATTCATTTACCTTCAATGATCAACTAAAAAAAGCTAATCATATTCTTTATTCTTATGAAAAACCTATATACCTTTCAAAGAATATAAAACTTAAGGTGAATAAAGAAGAAGATTTATATTCTTCTAAAGAAGTAAAACAAAAATTAAATAAAAAATTTATGTTATATCATAATATCTTTTTCCGAAAAAAGATAGATTGTAAATGGTTTGGAAAATACACTTTAACACTCAATCAAAATAATGATGATTGGAGAGAAATTTATGATATTAAGATTGATATCTCAAAAGATTCTATAGTTTATGAAGCAAAAGGATACCAATTATATCAGAGATTTCTATTATCTGGAATCTCGAAAAAAGATACTTTATTTTTGTATATTAGCAATATAGAGGACAATATAGGAGGTGTTAATTTTGATGAAGAATCCAAAATTATAATGAAGGGAGAACAATTCTTTATAAAAAATGCGTATATTAATTCTTTATCAAAAAAAACTAATTCATCTTATAAATTGGAAAAAGGGAGACATAAGTAATTCGCCGCTGGCGCGAGCTTATAACTTGTGCCAAACAAATTAACACATCAACAAATCGTCACTCGTCACTCGTAATTCGTAATTATTATGCGTAAACTTCATTTAATTCTTTCCCTAATAGCAGGGGTATTCATACTGCTGGGGGCTCTTACAGGGGCTATCTTAGCTGGTGAATCGGTGTATAACCAAACGTTGCCTTACAAAAGTGTAGCGTTTGAAAGCACTACCCTTGCCCAAACCATTGCTGTTTTAAAGGAAAAGAATATAGATGCCCTTAAACTCTCTATCGACCGCAATCACTTTGTGCAGGTGGAGACGACTGAGGGCGAAAAACTCTTTATCCATCCGCAATCGGGGGAGGTAATCCAAGGGGATTATAAACCCTCGAAGTTTATACAGTTCGTCAAAACGCTACACCGCTCGCTCTATATGGGCAAAACAGGACGGGTGATTATGGGGATTACGGCTTTGTGTTTGTGTGTAGTAGCCTTGTCGGGTATATGGCTCATCGCTCGTTGCACGGAGCGCCGGGGCAGGTTCTTCCACAAACTTCCTCAAGAAAAATTCTACAATCATTACCACAGTGCGCTGGGGCGCTGGGTACTCGTGCCTATCTTTATCATTGCCCTCACAGGGGGGTATATGATGCTCGAAACAGTGGGAGTGTTTCCCAAATTCAAAGCCGAACACAATTACGATGTTAGCACACTACAAGAAACACCCGCAAAACCCGCTAAAGATTTCCCTATTTTCCAAGTGCCTCTCGCCGAAGTTCGCCAAGTGGAATTCCCTGCCTTTGAAGATGTAGAAGAGGTCTATAAAGTAGATTTTATCGATAAAAATATAGTAGTCAATCAGTTTACGGGCGAGGTGATTAGCACCTCCACTTCTCCTTACAAAGGCTTGGCATATTTGGTGCGCACCCTGCACATCGGCAAAGGGCATTACCTCTGGGCGACCGTCTTGTTGCTCTCGTGTGTGGCGCTGTTGTTTTTCCTCTACTCTGGCTTTGCGATGACCCTCAGAAAACGAAAGAAAGGCATCAACAATCCGTTTGATAAAAGCGAATGTGAGTATATCGTGTTAGTAGGCACTGAAGGAGGTACTACCCGCAAATTTGCTATCCTTTTCCATAACGAACTCCTCCGTTTGGGCAAGCGTTCCTACCTCACCGATATGAATGCCTACACTCGTTTTGCTAAAGCAGAGCAACTCATTGTATTTACTTGCACTTATGGCGATGGCGAGGCGCCTATCAATGCGACTCACTTTGCGCATTTATGGGCAAAATATCCCCCCACACAACCTTTGGCGTATAGCGTACTCGGCTTTGGCTCTGACACTTACCCCGATTTCTGCAAATATGCCAAAGAAGTAGACCAACTATTGTCGACTACTGCACAAGCTGAATGTGCGCTGCCTTTGCATACCGTAAACGACCAAGACTTTGGTCAGTTTAAAGCGTGGGCAACGGCTTGGGGTATGGCGCAAAAGCTCTCTTTAGCTTTGCCCGATGATTTCAGCGTACAACCTCAGCGCAAACCGCTCACTTTCACCGTAACAGAGAAAACGCCCGTAATGGACGACGATATTTTCCTAATAGCGCTACGCCCTTCCAAAAAAAGTAGTTTTGTCTCCGGCGACCTCTTGGGCATTACTCCTGAAGATGGGCGCGAACGACTCTATTCGGTTGCCAAATACCAAGGAGATGTGTGGTTGAGCATAAAGCTACATTCACAAGGGGTGGTGTCTAACCTGCTGAACAATTTACAAATAGGCAATACATTGCAAGCTGCTTTGGTAGCCAACAAACACTTCCATTTTCCTAAAAAAGCACCTCAAGTGGTGTGTATTGCCAATGGTTCGGGGATGGCGCCTTTTATAGGAATGATAGCCGAAAATACCCAAAAGAAACCTATCACCCTGATATGGGGTTGCCGTCGTGAAGCCTCTTTGGAAATCTATCGCCCTTATATAGAACAGTTTACTCGCGAAGGAAAGATAGCCAACTATTGGCAAGCCCTCTCGCGTGAAGGGGACAAATTCTATGTGCAGGACATCTTGCGAAGAGAAGCCCCTTTCTTTGCAGAACTTCTTAAAAACAAAGGAATTGTAATGATATGCGGGTCGGTTGCGATGGAGAAAGCAGTTACTGAAGTCTTAGAGGCGATTTGTAGAGAGCATTTAGAAAAACCGCTGAGCTACTACCAAAACAAAGGACAAATCAGAACGGATTGTTATTGATTAGATAAGAGGTAAGAATATGACAACACATTTTTTACATATAGACCGCAATACTTCGATAGAGGAAGTGAATTTGCTTTTTGAAGCGCACTCGCTTTCGGCTTTGCCTGTGTGCGAAAACAATTCTTTTATAGGGGTACTCCGCAAAGAAGCCGTGGAAGGGGCAGCCAAAGAGGCGTTAGCAAGTGATTATCAGTATGCACTTGAACACTATTTTATACCTTCAACGGCTACGTGGGATGCTGTGGTAGAGGCTTTTGCGCTCTACCAAACGGATATGTTACCCGTAATCAATGAGGGAGGAGATTTTATAGGCTACTATCATTTAGATGAGTTTGTATTACAATTCATCGAAACTCCTTTTATACAAGAAGCTGGCTATGTGCTTATCTTGCAGAAAGATACTCTTAACTATTCACTTGCTGAAGTTAGCAGAATCGTAGAGGAAAATGGAGGAAAACTCTTAGGGCTTTATCTCTCTAATCGCACGGAAAACAACGTGCTTATCACCCTAAAAATCACCACCAACCGACTCTCGGAAATACTACAACACCTCCGCCGTTATGGATATGGTATCCTCACCGAAAAAGAAGATGACCACTACCGGAAAGAACTGAAAGACATCGCTGATTACTTTGAAAAATACTTAGACTTAGGTAACAGATAAGAGATAAAAATAATCTTTAACTAAATATATAGTATGAAACGTTTTTTAACTACAATTTTATGGTTTTGCGCTGCTTATTTGGGCTTTGCACAAACCGCAATAGGGGTGAAAGTGAATACTCCATTACATTCTTTTAATTTTTTCAACGAGCTCACCTCTAACGAAAGTTATGATATTGAGATTTATCCGCGAATTTCTGCGTTTAATTCAGGTGTATTTGCACATTTCCAACTCGCCAAACGCTGGGCGTTACAAACTGAAGTGCTTTATCGCCGAGAAACATTATCATTCCGTCCTAAAAATAGCACTTGGGATTACGAAGAACGCCCTTATTATGAGTTTGATTACTTAGAAATCCCTCTTATGATGCAATTCGAGGGCAAAAAACCTGTTAGAGGATTTACACAGTTAGGTTTTTCACCCAAAATTAGTACGAGAGCAGCTTTTAGAGATAAAGGAAGCAATGAGGTGCAAGATATGGAATACTATTTTGGTACAGGACAACTACACATTAACTTCAATATAGGAGGAGGGTTGCTCATAGAACGCTCCAGATGGTTGTTGTTCGCCGAAGCGCGTTATTCAGTTAATCTCACCAAAATGGCAACGAATAGCGGTTCGCCTTATTTAAATTTCAGAGAAGCGAGAAGTCATACCTTAACATTTTCGTTAGGCGCAGGCTATAAATTCTCTAAAAAGAAAAACGATACTCCTCCTACTGAAGAAATCGTAGCTCCTACTGAAGAAGTTATCGCACCTACTGAAGAAATCGTAACTCCTACTGAAGAGGTAAATAAAGAACCCATAACCGAATAATCTTTAACTAAATATATTATGAAACGTTTTTTAACTACAATTTTATGGTTTTGTGCTGCTTATTTAGGCTTTGCACAAACCGCAATAGGGGTGAAAATCAACAGCCCTGCAAGTACTTTTACGATTATCACTCCTATACAATCAATGGAGGGGTATAATGTGGAGTATTTTGGAAAAACAGGGGTAGTCAATTCGGGGTTATTCTTGCGAATGCCTATCAAAACTCACTTTGCTTCACAAATAGAGTTGATGTATAAGCGTGAGGCGATTCCGTATCGTCCTGAAGGCTCTGATTTAAAATTGCAAGACCGCCGTCATATTCGTTTTGATTACTTAGAAATGCCTTTCTTATTGCAATTTGAGGGCAAGAAATGGTTTAGAGGCTTTGGACAAATAGGATTAGCTCCTAAAGTCTTGCTTTTGGCATCGTATTCTGAAAAACAGAACAGTGAGAAGTTCAATATGACAAAATATTTCAATAAAATATTGTTTACTTTTCACGTAGGTGGAGGAGTGATGTGGGAGATACCTAAATGGATATTCACCGCTGATGCTCGTTTTTCTATGAACCTCACCCCTATCACCGATCAAGAACACGTTCCTCATCTCTATTTTAAAGATGCTAAAAGTTATTACTTCGCTATTTCTATAGGCGCAGGTTTAAAACTCTCTAAAAACAAGAATGAAGAACCTGCTATTCAAGAGCCGGTATATCCTTCAAATGAAGAACCAGTATACCAAGAGGTAAAAGAAGAGCCTACACCTCAAGAAGCGAAAGAAGAGGCTGCTCCTCAAGGAGTAAAAGAGGCGGAATAACGCTTATTATCTTCCTAAAATCAGGATTTCATCATCATCTAAAAGGGTATCATTGCGGAAGCGCAGAAGAATTTGCGCAACCGTAATGGTATCTTTTTCGCAATAAGTAGCTATACGGTCGATATCACCTTCGTTGTAGAAGACATTGCGCACTTCGCTGCCATCGATATCGTCTTTAGGGGAGGGAATACCCAAAATATGAGCTAAGAGTTTCAGTGAAGTATAGTGTTTGTAATCACCGAATTTCCACATTTCCATCGTATCGAGATGAGGAATTTCCCAAGGTTTTTTGCCAAAGAGCTGTAGCTTTTGCGGAATTTCTATCCCGTTGATAATCATACGGCGGGAGATATATGGAAAATCGAATTCCTTGCCGTTATGGGCGCAAAACAATTTATTAGGGTGTGAAAAATGTTCGTTTACTAATCTGCTGAAATCTTCTAACAGATTCTTTTCTTCACCTGTGAACGAGGTAACCCTAAAGGTACGTTGCTGATGCCTGAATGAAAAATACCCTACTGATATGCACACAATTTTCCCGAACTCAGCCCAAATACCTGCGCGGTCGTAGAACTCTTCGGCAGAGAACTCTTCCTTGCGTTGGTAACGCGTTTTTTCTTCCCAAAGCATTTGAGCTTCAGCCGACAATTCGCTGTACTGCTGGTGTAACGGTACAGTTTCTATATCCAAAAAAAGTATGTCGTCTAAATTAAGTTTGTGAAGCATTACTGTTTTTTTATCTGAAAACGAATATAGGTAATGGGTTTGCCTTGTTCTAAATAGAACTGTTCGTAGAAGGTTTTAATTTCGGTTACTTCTGGGGGTACACCATCACTATTGTAGATATTGTGATTCGCATAGAGCACTTTATGTCCTGCTCCGTGTAACAAGCCTAAGGTATAACCGTGCATAAACTCGCTATCAGTTTTGAGGTGCACATAGCCATCGGGGGCGAGGATATGCTCGTAACGCGCGAGAAAATCGGCGTTTGTGAGGCGGTGTTTGGTGCGTTTATATTTTATTTGCGGATCGGGGAAAGTAATCCATATCTCACTCACTTCGCCAGAAGCAAAACACTTTTCAATGAGTTCTATTTGAGTACGGAGGAAAGCTACATTGGCAATATTTTCTTCAATAGCGGTTTTAGCTCCTCGCCAAAAGCGCGCTCCTTTAATATCTATTCCTATAAAATTCTTCTCGGGATGACGTTTGGCTAACCCTACTGAATACTCGCCTTTGCCACAGCCCAATTCTAAAACTATAGGGTGGTTGTTCTTAAAATAGAGTTCATTCCAACGTCCTTTATAAGCAAAAGCATCGGTGAGGACTTCCTCACGTGAAGGCTGAATTACATTGGCAAAAGTTTTATTTTCTTCGAATCGTTTGAGTTTGTTTTTGCTTCCCATAGTAAGTGAATAGTGTTAGGGCGGCAAAGATAGCAATATTTTTTTAATTACAATTTTCTTCTTTGCAATGGCAATTCTCGGTATCTATTTCAAAAGTGCTGTGGGTAATGCCTTCGTGAGAAAGGGTGTGCTTCAGTTCGGCTTTGATGGTCATAAATTCTTTTAGCGTAATGCATTCTTTGAGTACCAAATGGGCTGTTAAGGCATTTTGCGCACTACTGAGCGCCCATATATGCAGGTGATACACGCTCTCCACCATAGGGTGTTGTTCTATCAGTTGCTGAATGTGAGCTTGGTTTATATTCTGAGGAACGCCGTCTAAAATAAGTTTTACACTTTCCTTTAAAAGTCCCCAAGTAGAGAAGAGAATCACAATCCCCACCATAAAACTACTGATAGGATCGGCGATATACCAACCGGTAAAGTACATTATCGCTCCTGAGACAATCACTCCTACCGACACTAAAGCATCGAGTAGCAGATGTAGAAAAGCCCCTTTGATATTGATGTCGGTTTGCTGACCTTTATAGAAGAGAAAAGCTGACACCCCATTGATAATCACCCCTATGAAAGCTGTAATCATAATAGCAGTTCCTGCCATTTCGGGTGGATTGGAGAGACGTTCAAAGGCTTCGATAAAGATTTTTATCACAATGTATATCAACAGTACTGCATTGATAAGCGAGGCGAGGATAGACGCTTTTTTGTAACCATAAGTATATAGCTGGGTAGCAGCGCGGTGCGCGAGTTTCATTCCGATGAGAGAAATCACCAGACTGGCGACATCGCTCAAATTATGACTGGCATCAGAAATAAGCGCCAGCGAATCAACTCTAAAACCTACTATAAATTCGATAAGGGTATAGAGTAAATTCAAGCCTATACCTATATAGAAGGCGCGATTCAGCGCACTTAAATCGGTTACGGTGTGATGATGATGGTGGTGATCGTGATGATTGTGATCGTGGTGATGATCGTGATCGTGGTTGTGTGAATGTTCCATAATAGTAATTTTAGGTAAGAGATAAGAGATAAGAGGTAAGAATTGGGGCAAAGTTACAAAATTATTTAGAAATAATCTCTGTTTAGAGCTTTTTTTGAAAGCCTACCTCCCGCTGAAGGTGTTGTGGAGAGTCTCAGAGAAACTTGGAGAATCTTGGAAAATCTCGGAGAATCTCGGAGGTGGGAGGGGTGTGTAAATAGTTTTTTTCTATTTTTTTAGAATATATTTTTTGTATTGGTAATAGGCGATAACTAGTAAAATAAGTGCGATTAGCCAATAAGTTTTTGGGGTTAGCCCGAAATTGTGTTCTTTTTGTTTGAGTGATTGGTGTTGGTGAAAATTCAGTACTTTTTGACGAGCTTGGTACATTTCTTTCTGTTGCAGGCTGTCGGTGCGCTCACGCAAGTGTTTTACGTGGGTAGTGCTATGGAGTTGCACTTGGGTATGCCCCGTGCTGTCCTTAAACGCCTCAAGTGTGAGATGTACTTCTTGTAGGCTACTGAGCCATTCTACGGTGTGCAAGACTGCCGTTTGTTGGCGGTAGAGACTATCTATTTGCTCACGTATTTGGAGGGTTTCAGTTTGTTTTAGCTTATGTGTTTTGCAGGAGAATAGTAATAAAAAAGGCAATAAAAAGAGAATTTGTTTCATTTTGAGAGTTGTTTTATGATTTTTTTGAGTTGGGTAGCATAATCGGGGGCGGTGGCATAGCCAGCACGAGCAATAGCTTCGGCGAATAAGTATGGGTCGGTTTTGACTTTTAGAGCCTCTGCGTAGCGGGGATTGTGCAGGAAAAATAGGGCGTGATCGGTAAAGCAGGCTTCGGGAGTGGGGTATTTTTTGAACCAATCCTTTACCTTATATGTATATTTGCCATCAGTGCGCTTGGTAACGCTTAGCACTTCGGGGAATTTTTGTAATGCAGAGTTGCGCTGATAAGTTTCCCAATCACAAGAGAGCACTTCGGTAGTTACTAATAATTGTCGGTCATCAGCGGGGGTATTTGCTTTGGCTTTTATGCCAAAGAACATATTACCAGGGGCGTGTGTTCCCCAAGCACTTTCCAAGGCTGCTTGTGCCAAAATAAAGAGGTGTGAGATACCTGTTTTTCGTTCGGTTTCTAAAGCATAGGGCTTGTAGGTAGCTACAAAATGTGCGATTTGTTGTTCGTTGTTTGTCATTTTCTAAGTTGTTTTAAAAGGTTTTCGATAGAATTTTCGAGTTCTTTGATGCGTAGGTTAGCATCTTTAAGGTCGGCAATGGCTTTGGCGTATTTTTCGCCTAAGTCATCAATCATTTCGCGATAGATGTGTATCGCTTTATCTACATTGTCTAATTCGCTGGCTTGTAGTTCCACGCGTTGTTTAGGGCGACCGAAGAGCCAGCCTGCCCATCCTGAGAGCAAAAGCCCTACAAAGGTGATGAATTGTTCTTTGAGAAGTTCCATTTTCTTTTTGATTTGTGATGCAAAATTGAGGAGTTTGGAAGACGTGAACAAATAGTTGTAACCTATCGTAACAAGGTTGTAACAAGGGAGAGGTAGGGTATAAAAAAGGCGCGAGCTATGAAACTCGCGCCTTTAATCATTAATTATTCTCTGATTAGTTATTCTTTCTTAATTGTTGTAATTCCGCCACTTAGAGCAAATTCCATCGCTTTTTGGGCAGTAAAACCTTCGGCGGGTTTTACATTCTTGGCAGAAGTAACAATCACCCAACCCGAAATAGCATACGAATGAGGCAAATATACGCTCACCATTCCCTCGAGATTGACAAAATCCATTGACGACTGGGTAAGAAAACCTATGCGCCATACTTCGGGGGTTTCGTTTACACGTACCCACACTGGATTGGAGAACTTGCGTTTATCGCCTACAAAGGATGCTAACACATCTTTGATAGATGAATAGATGATTTTCACGCCAGGTATATGTGCTACTAAATAGTCTAACAAACCTACCAATAGTTTCCCTAAGATGAGTCGGCTGCCTATAAATCCGATGATGGCTGTGCCTAATAGGACTAATGCAAACACTAACCCTGGGTAATCCTTAGAGAGATCGGGGACGAGGTTATCAACACTTTTGAATATTGACCAAATAATCCAAATAGTGGCACTGAGAGGTCCTATGATAAGTATTCCTTGAAAAAAGTATTTGATAAAAGTACTAAAATAGTGTTTTTTCATTGTTGTAATTTGTAAATTTGCCAATTTAGGAATTGGCTGTAGTGCAAAAATAGCACTATTTTTCTAAATAGGAAATTTTTTCTTGCAAGGAAGAGTTTTTGGAGTTCTCGGAGTTTTCAGAGGTTTCTGGAGCGATTGAAGTTTTTGTAGTTGCATAAAATTAGATTGTGGATAGAATAGATTAAATTGTTTTATACAAAAAAAAAGCTGCTAAGCGGGGTACTTAACAGCTTTTATTATTTATCCAGAATAGGTATGTACACTCATTTGTGCTGTTGGCAAGTAGTTTACACCAAACCAGCAGACAAGGAGTAGTATAAAGGCAATTCCTACGATAAGGAAACTCTGAAAAGGTTTCTTTTCTTTGTGATTGTACTTGTGGTGGAGATATACCAAATAGCCAAGCCAAGTGATAAATGCCCAAGTTTCTTTAGGATCCCACGTCCAATAGTGCCCCCACGCTTCTTTTGCCCAAAGGGCTCCAAAGAGCAATCCAAAGGTGAGAAATACATAACCTATTTTTACGAGTTGGTCGATGACGGTAAAGATTGATTGTACTTCTTGTCCTTTTTTATAGCGATAAATGCCATAGAAAGCGGTGAGTGAAGCCATCCCTAACATTGCATAAGCAAAGATATACACGATTACGTGTGGAATGAACCACACGCTCTGCAAGGCAGGCATTAGGGCTTTGTTCATTGTATCGGGGTGGGTATAGGTAAGTACTATAAATACAATCCCCATTACAGCTGAATAGCTGAGCATCCACTTTTGGCGATAGAGCCAATAGATAGCACAGCCTATGAGTCCCATAAAGAATGCGTACCAAATACGTGTTTCGGCAAGGGTGCGCAAAGGCGGACGATCTAAGTTTTGCCACAAGGCAACAATAAAGACTCCAATGGTTAGGGTAGCTACTAAATGAGCTGTAATACTGAGGTTTCTAAGAGCTTTACTTTTACTATAGATAAGTGTTCCGGAAAGTAACCATAGGGCTACTGAAATGTATGTTATAAGATTGAAATAATGCCACATAGTTTAGAAAATAGGAATTAGGAGTTAGGAATTAGATGTTTGTTTTTTAGTTTTTACTTCAAAGAGGAGGGCAATACCGCCGGCAAGTAGTAAGAAAATTCCTACATAAACGACAGGTAACCAAGGGTCGGAGATGAGTTCGACGACACTGAGTTCTGACCAGCGTCCCATACGTTCATCATAACTCAATTGGTAAATGCGCCAACCACCTACGCTAATAGGGTGATTTACTTCTATTTTTTCTTCGAGTACTTCGTTTAGATGGTCTTTTTGATATATCAATACATCGGATTGGAATTTGCGTGCTTCGGCAGGTGCCATTACCAAGGTATGTTCATCATCTAAATGAATGGCACGAGGTGAGAATTGGAAGTTACCGGCTGAAATCCAATCGGTTTTCTTTTTGTGAGTACGAAGGTCTTCTACGGTTACTTTGGCTGCATTGGTCGCACCCCACATCGTGTGATTGACATAAGTACTATCGGTATCGGGGATTGCCTTTTCGAGGTATTGGTGAAGAGTAATTTTCCAATTCAGCAGGGTCATACTCTCACCTTGTTTTTCGAGCATAAAGCCTATAGGTTTTTCGTGAGGCAGTGCCGAGCCTGTACTATCGATAACAAATAGTTTATTAGGATAAATATCTATACTAAACTCTTTGAGTTCCATAGCGATAGGCAGTTGTACTACGCGATTATCATCGGTAGTTGCACGCCATTCGAGTTTATCCTCATAAAGGTTCATTTTCAAGCGAATGATGTCGCCTTGCCCTAATACCCCAGCAAACATTGTAAGCCATAAGCCAAAGTGATTGAGGAGGAAAGGAATGTTTTTGCGTTGATAAACCATTGAGCGTTTGAGGATAGAAAACCAGAGGTTCATCAGTGCTAATACGAAAACGATACCAAAGTACCAAGTTTTGGTAAGGTCGTCTAATCCTAATTTGCCTAGAAAGCTATTTGCTACTTCTTGAGGATTCACATTGATACTCCCCAAGCCGATGGTGAGTATTCCAAGAGTTGCAACTGTAACAATTGCAAAAGGCGCCGAAGAAAAGCGCACGATGAAGTTTGTTTTTCTAAAGATAAAATATACAGCTGTAGTGATTACTACGAAGGCAAAGCCTTCTATCACATTGTAAGGAAAACTAAACCAACTTTTGCTGATACTTCCTAAGGTAAGTTGCAGTATCAACCCTATGATAAGGGACACACACGCAACCAAAATAGCGAAAGGATATTGTTTCATTAGTTAGGTAAGAGATAAGAGGTAAGAAATAGGGGCGAATTGCCATTCGCCCCTACATCGTTATTTATTATTGGTGATTTGTTATTATTTTTGGGTTACTAAGCGTCCTTTTTCTTTGGCTTCTTTAATCCATTTAGGAACGATAGTTTCTAAGAATTTTTTCTTAGCAGCTTCTTCTTTAGGGATATCTAGACCAATTTCTTTTTGAGCTTTAGCTTTAGTGCTGATATCAGGCATTACGAAAGCTGTTTTGATGTTTAGTTTTTCTTTAAGCACATCTAAATTATTTTCAGCTTGATAAGCATAGATAAGACCATCGCTAAGGAGGCGTTCAGATTCGATAGGAGCGTGGAAAGCGGCACCGTGTGAAGAGTGTACCATATCCCAACGCCATTGTGATTTGCGGATAAGTGCCAAAGTAGGTTTCATTTGTTCTTCAGTAGCACCGTTATCCCACAAGAATTTAGCTTTGAAGTGTACTTTAGCCAATTGTTTTTCGAGTTTCATACGCATACCATATACAGCATCTTGGCGATCATATACGTTTTTCACCAATTCTTCTTCACTTTGGCGGTGACAAGTTTGGCAACTTGCAGACACGTTACGCAATGGACTGCTGATTTGGTGATCAGAGAATTTTACAGCACCATCAGTTTTGTAAGGCATGTGGCAATCGGCACAAGAAACGCCACGTTGTCCGTGGATACCGAGTTGAGAAAGTTCATAATCAGGGTGTTGTGCTTTGAGGATAGGAGTACGGCTAAGAGAGTGAACATAGTCAGTCCAACCTTCTTTATCGTAATATTCTTCCATTTTTTCAACAGTCATTCCTTCATCCCAAGGGAAAGTAAGATATTTTTTATCACCTTTGAAGTAGTACTCTACGTGGCATTGAGCACACACGAGAGAGCGCATTTCTTGGTGAGTAGCTTTATTGATGTCACGACCTTGACGTTTGAAAGCTTCTTGTAAAGCCAATTGTTTTACTTGTAATTTCATAGTTTTGGTATCGTGGCAAGTAGCACAACCGATAGGGTTTACGATTTGGCTACCCCATTGATCCCAAGGAGCACTATAGTAAGTTTCAGCACCTACTTCTTTCATAAGGCGAGGCACATCAGGGCTTTTACAAGTCCAGCAAGTACCTGGTTGAGGAGAGTGGGTAGAATCGGTAGGCGCACCAGTACGGAGAATTTTGGTAACATCCTCAATAGCGTGCATGTGTCCGCGAGGAGCGTTGTATTCCTTAGAGAAAGCATAACCAGCCCAAAGGATTACCATTTCGGGGCGCAAAGCGAGCAAATCATCATCTTGACTGCTCATATACCTAGAGCGGAATGTAGTGTCGGCAGTTGCTGCCCACGAAGCGTATTCACGAGGATAGAACGGTTCAAAGAGCTCGTTTTTGCATTCCTGATCGGGGAGGTTATTACCGCCTCTTGCGATAAACTGAGCTTCTGTAGATCTATTCATTATTGAATTAGCCAATAGTCCTAATAAAAAGGTAACTACTGCTAATAAACCTGCAATTAACCAATGTTTCTTTTTCATCGCTGTATAAATTATATTTCGTTTTTTAATTTGTTGATTTTTCTTTATTTTTAACCATATTATCAAGCCATTCAGGGGTATTGTTTGGCATATTACTAATAATAGGTACGGGTGAATGAGGAGCTGCATTAAGTCCGCGTACACGGCTGTGAGGCACTTCGCGGTGGCAGTCCCAGCAGAGTCGCCCGTTATCGGCGTGAGCCATTTCGGCAGTTACCTTTCCTGCTTGTACTTCACTTACCAAAGTACTATGGCAGCGGATACAGTTTTCTTGTACTACCTTTTGTCCTGGGGAGTGCATTTTAATCACTTGAGGTTCCAAGCGGAAAGTGAACATCGTGGCGTGGCGCAGACCGTCGTTCGCTTTGAAATAGTATTTGCGAAAAACGTTGTCGTGAGGCACGTGGCAATCGTTACACACGGTATTGCGACCGTGAGAGGAGTGCATCCACGTAGCGTACTCAGGCTCCATAATATGGCAGTTCACACACGCCTTAGGGTCGTCGGACAGATAGGAGTGCGCTTTGGATATATAGAATATGTATCCTCCAAGCCCTATCAGTATCCCTACTAATGATGGAATCAAGAATCGAAACCATCGTCCTTTTTTAGTAGATTGGGTGTTGTTATTCGTTGTCGCCATTATATAAAAAAATGTTTTTTCGTTGTTTTTCGTTGCAAATGTAAAATACTTTCTATACATTTGCAAATGAAAACGATAGGATTACGTTACTTTATTGTAAGTCTAAATAAGGTTAGTTTATTCCTGTCTAATTTTCAATATATTAACCTTTTTAAATGTAAAAAATTCAAAGAAAATTATACCTATGAAAAAACATTTATTATCAATTTTTGCTTTGGGCACAACTTTCGTTTTGTACCCCACTTTGGCAACTGCTCAAGAAGAGTTACCACCTCCTCCACCGATGGAAGAAATGGCACCTCCCCCACCCCCTAATGAGTTTACATTATCGGCACAATTGCGTCCGCGTTTTGAGTATCGCAACGGAGCTTACAAGCCAATTCAAGAAGGAGAAGCACCTGCCATCCTCACTAACAATCGCGTTCGCTTGAATTTTGACTACAAGCACACCGACCGCCTACACCTATATATATCACTACAAAATGTGAATGTATGGGGACAAGCACCTCAAATACAATCATTTGATAGAACTGGTGGTATGTCGGTTTTCGAGGCTTACGCCGAATTTCCTCTTGTTAATACCCTCAGTGCAAAAGTAGGTAGACAAGTGATTGCGCTGGACGATGACCGTATTTTTGGTTCTCTTGATTGGCACCCTGCAGGTCGTAGTCACGATGCTGTGAGCTTGAATTGGAACGCTTGTGACCAATGGACACTACGCAGCTTCTTTGCTTACAACCAAGGAATTGCTTCAGGAACAATGGATGTAAACACTCCTAATGGAGTACATTTCCAAGGAGGACAAGCCTACCAACACCTTGAAGCAGTTCACTCTCACCACAAATTTAGTGAAGACCAAAAATTATCACTTTTGTTTGCTAACTTAGGTTACCGCGTTAATAATGGTACAAACTATAATATGCAAACATTTGGAGCACACTACACTGGCAAAAGTGACGATTTGAGTTATGGTGCTTCTGCTTATTTGCAAACTGGTAAAAATGCGAAAGGACAAGACAAGAGCGCTTATATGTTTGCAGTGAATGCAGGCTACAAGTTCTCTACTATTTTCAGTTTAGCAGCTGGAGTAGACTACCTTAGTGGCACAGCTACTCCTACTTCTAACACAACGGATAAAACTTTTGATCCATTCAGTGGTACCAACCACAAGTTCTATGGCTTTATGGATTATTACTATGTAGGTTTTACTCCTTCTCCAGGGTTGCTTAATCCTTACCTTACTGCTAATGTACGCACTGGTGAGAAGAGTAACCTCAGCGCTACTTTCCACTATTTTGCACCTGCTGCTAAGTTTGAAACTGACAAAAAACACAGCAGCTATGGCAGTGAAATTGATTTGGTGTATAACCTAAAAGTACAACCTTTTATTGGACTACAATTAGGTTACTCTACTTACTTTGCTAACGATGGCACTAAAGCGCTTAAAAACACCCCTAACCAACGTGGTTACCAAGACTGGTTTTGGTGTAGCTTGAACATCAATCCTAAGTTGTTTTCAGCGATGTTTTAAAGTGAATAATAACTCATAACAAAAAAAGGATAGCTCTCCACTGAAAGCTATCCTTTTTTATTGTATAATCTTCTTATTATCTATTGAAATACAATGTTAGTATAAGAGTTATTAAAGAAGCAAACAAACCAATGAGCCATTGTATAGCCACACGATTCATTTTTGAAAAACCATCTTTTATCTCGCTTTGTAAATCGGTTTTTAGTATTACCATTTCAGTACGTACTCCTGCAATATCAGTACGTACTTCTGCTATTTCATTGCGAACATCAGCAATATCTTGTTTGAGTTCTGAACGCACATTAGCTATTTCATTGCGAACATCAGCAATGTCTTGTTTAAGTTCTGAACGTACATTAGCTATTTCATTACGAACATCAGCTATGTCTTGTTTGAGTTCTGAACGTACTTCGCCAATCTCATTGCGAACATCGGCAATGTCTTGTTTGAGTTCTGAATAAACATTTTTAACCTCAACTCGCACATCTGCTATGTCCATTCTTATTTCAGCTACTTCTTTGTGAAATTCAGGTTTATCTACTAAATTATCAAGATTTGCATTCAATCGTTCATTAGTAAATTTAGTAATATAATTAGCTAAAGCTGTAGCACCGTCTTTTCCTATTTTTTCGCTTACTGTGTCGTATAATTGTATCAATTCTGTGGTCATAATTCAAATGGTTTTATATTCATAGCTTTACCCTGCAAAGGTAATATTATTTTTTAGAAAATCAAAAAAAATATTTCTTACTTCTTATTTGCGATTGCTTGTTCAAAAGGGGTGATTGTAATGTTTTGCGCGAGTAATAAACAAGTACTAAACATCAAAGCTCCATAAAAACCATAAACTTTGAACCCTCCTACAATTAGTGAGGTGAGAAATACCATTATAGCACTGTTTAAAAACATTGTAAGCCCAAAAGTAAGTTCGGCGATAGGCATCAACAAATAGTCTAACAGCGGACGCACATAGGCGTTCAAGCAGGAAAGCACAAAGGCTGCAAGTATGGCTGTGGAATACCCCTCGATGGTAGCACCTACATTCAAAATACACAATAGGAATATAAGCGTTGCCGAAATTATTAGATATACAAAATATTTTAGGAATTGCATAAAAATTGTATCGTTTTATCGTAAAATTCAGTAGGATTTTGGGCGTGAAGCCAATGTCCTGCCTTACTCACAGTCTCTATAATAGCGTGAGGAAAATGAGTATAGATAAGTTGCTCATCTTCAGGCATTACATATTCAGAATACTCACCTTTGAGAAAGAGTGTTTTACCATTGTACACATTGCTATCCGGCAATTCAGCTCCTATCTCACTCTCATTGGCAATAAGCGCTGGAAGGTTCAGGCGTAAGCCTAAATGCCCAGGGGTTTCCCAATAGAGATTTTTGAGCAAGAACTGACGGGTGCCTATATCACTCACATAGGCAGCAAGTGCTTTATCAGCCTCTACACGCGAGGTTATTTTGTTAAAATCAAGAGATGCCAACCCTCGTAATATTTGTTCGTGATGAGGCGGAAAATATTTAGGTGCCATATCGGCAACAATGAGTGAGAGTACCTTTTCGGGATATTCAGTAGCAAAAAGCATTGCTGTTTTGCCTCCCATAGAGTGTCCCATTAAATGAAAAGCCTCCAACTGATGCGCTTTGGCATATTGCAATAAATCTTGTACCATTAGCGGATAGCTAAATTCATCGCTATGGAAGCTGCGCCCGTGATTGCGCTGGTCTAACAAATGCAGTTGAAAACCTGCTTCGGCATATTTAAGTGCTAAGGAACGCCAATTATCGGACATTCCTAAGAATCCGTGTAAAATCACGAAGGGAGTTCCTTCTCCTATAATTTGAGAGTGTAATATCATAATTTCAATTAACAATTAACAATTAATAATGGCTAATTTGTTAGTTTCAGTCCGATAATGGAGCTGATAAGGGTCAGCAGAAACACTACACGCCAGAGAGTTATGGGTTCTTTAAAAAAAAGCATTCCTACCGCTACAGAGCCTACTGCTCCTATACCTGTCCATACGGCATAAGCCGTACCTAACGGGAGAGTTTTAGTGGCTTTCATCATCAGCCACATACTCAGTGAAAATGCAATCACAAAAAGTGTATACCACAAGAAACTCTGTCTGCCAATAGTCTCACGTGCTTTACCCATACTAAACACAAAAAGAACTTCAAAAAGTCCTGCTAATACAAGATATATCCAAGCCATATTGGGGGGGGTTAGGGATTAGAAGTTAGTTTGTAAGAACGCCATTTCTCAATACACGCCTGCATATCATCAGGGAGTTCGCTATCAAAACTCATAAATTCGTGGGTTACGGGATGCTCAAAACCTAATGTTTTGGCGTGTAGGGCTTGCCGAGGTAATACGGTAAAACAATTCTCTACAAATTGCTTATATTTGGCAAAGGTAGTGCCTTTCAGTATTTTGTCGCCGCCATAACGCTCGTCGTTGAAAAGGGTATGTCCTATGTGTTTTAAATGTACCCTGATTTGGTGAGTGCGCCCTGTTTCTAATCGGCAGGACACAAGGGTTACATAACCAAAACGCTCTAAGACTTTGTAATGTGTTACTGCCTCTTTGCCGTGAGAACCATCGGGGAAAACATCCATTTGCAAACGATCTTTCAAGTGTCGCCCTATATGCCCTCGCACAATTCCCTCATCTTCTTCTATATTGCCCCACACTAGGGCGATATACTCACGCTGAGTAGTTTTGTGAAAAAACTGTTGTGTGAGGTGCAACATAGCCTCTTCAGTTTTGGCGATTACCAATAGTCCGCTAGTATCTTTATCAATGCGATGCACCAGCCCTGGGCGATTGCTGCTGTTGTTAGGCAAATGCTCAAAGTGATATACTAATGCATTGATGAGCGTTCCGCTATAATTGCCGTGCCCTGGATGTACTACCATACCCGCAGGTTTATTCACTACAAGCAAGGCATCATCTTCATATACAATATTTAAAGGGATATTCTCGGGCACTAACAAATCCTCGTGTGGAGGGTGAGAGAGGAGAACTTTTACCACATCGTTAGCTTTCACACGATGATTGGCTTTCACAGGTTCGCCATTTACGAAGATATTCCCCTGTTTAGCTGCTTGTTGTACCTTGTTGCGAGTTGCATTCTCTACAAAATTCATCAAAAACTTATCCACACGCAAAGGTTCTTGTCCCTTGCCCGCTGTAAATGAATAATGTTCGTAGAGTTCGGGAGCTCCCTCGTCGTCTGGTTCTAAATCGTCTACTAAATCTTCTTCGTACAAAGTCATAGAATTTTTAGAGATTGTTTTGGATTAATTTGTTGTAATTAAGGATTGAAACTTAGGCAAAATGCTAATCCCCCATCAGTTCCTCTATTGGTATCTCGTTGGGAATTGTATCACGCGTTTCAAAACCATTACCGCAAATTAAGTCTATACGTGAAGTTTTTACTAACTTATCACCCGGTTGCACTGGCTTGCCATTGTATTGCATCTCAAGCACCATATCCTTACCGATATTATCCACATAAGTAACTTGCCCAATGGTAAGTCCTACCGATTGTAGGGTAGCCTCTGCATTCCGGCGTGTTACTTGTATCACCTTAGGAACAGTTACTTTGTGATACCCCTTAGGATTGAGCGTGAGATATATTTTGCGATTGTACTTCACTCGCTCATTAGGCTCGGGACTCTGGCTAATCACTGCTAACGGAGGAAATGAAGGATTGTACTCGGTAGAATCGATTACCTCGCAGCGCAAATCTTGTTCTTCCAGAAGGATTTGCACTTCGGTAAGGCTTTTGTTAGTAAGATCGGGGACTACTACAAACTTACCGTGAGCCGTATAGAGTTGCAAAAATTTGAGTGATATCCACACCAATAACACTACTGCTATCACTGCAAAAAGCAGTTGCCAAGCGAGTTGTTTTCCTGATTTTTTAAAAAATTCTTTGAAGTTCATACTTTGCAAAGTATTGTTACAGACGGCAAAGATACAAAATAATTGACAATTAACAATTGATAATTAACAAATTATTCTTACTTTTGCAATCTAAAAACTTTCCATAAAATGAATACACACTTTATAACAATGTCTATTTTAGGGCTTGCACTCACTGCTTGCCAAAATACTCCTCAAGAAATACCCGTTGCTGAAGATGCTCTTGCTAATACCGAATTAGCTGAAGCACAACGCGATAAATCAAAAGAAGGCAATCCTTTTGAACAAATGAACAACAACACTACGCAGGCTACTCTACCTTCTACCCTTACAGGAGTAACCCTTAACCCTCCTCACGGACAACCAGGACACCGTTGTGATATACCTGTAGGTGCTCCACTGCCTAACGATGGCAATGTAGTTGCCCAAGCACAATCTCAAGCCCACCCTGTATCACAAGGAGACGCGATGCCTGTAGTTTCAGGTGGTATGCCTCAACAAGTAGTGCAAGTACAACAACCTCAAAACCAGCAGAGTTATGTAGGACCTAAGGGCGAAAAACTCAACCCTCCCCACGGACAACCTGGACACCGTTGCGATATACCTGTAGGCGCACCCCTCAACAGCAAACCTGCTGCTCAACCTGCTGCCCCTCAACAACAAGTAACCCAACAGCAAATTGTAATCGATCCTCAACAAGCACAACAACACACGGGTACTACTGAACCTGGCTTTTCAGGCAAACCCAATCCTCCTCACGGACAACCAGGACACCGTTGTGATATTGCCGTAGGAGCCATTTTACCTTAATTAAAAATTAACAATTATTAATTAACAACTTGCGACGCAAAATATAGAAGAGGTTACTGAAACCTTCATATCAATTTCACCTCATAAACTTTGTCGGAATCTATAACACAACCCGTGTTGAGATTTCGACAAAGTTTTTTATTTAGTTTGTTTTAAAATAACTTGCACACTTCAATTCTATTTAGTACTTTTGCCGCCATAAAAACCTTTAACACTTAACTTTTTACTACTAACCCACTAATAACTAACATTTATGAAAAAATATTTAATTGCGTGTGCGCTCTTGCCTTGTGGTATGGCAATAGGGCAGACGCCCGTTACTCCTAAGGACAGTATCATACAACTGTCATCAGTTGATGTAGTAGCTACTGGCTACCAAAATCTTCATAAAGAGCAAACTACTTCGGCTTATACCGAAATCAAACCTTCGCAAATCAATCGGCAAATCAATGCTACTCTCAAAGATGTTATAGAAGGGCAAGTGGCAGGTTTGCGTTTCACAAAAGACCCTTCTACGGGCAAGGAAGTTCCTATTTTGCGCGGTGTAGGCACTTTCTCGGGCAATGTAGGGTATACCCCTCTCGTTGTGATAGACAATATCCCTACTGACATTCCGTTAGAAAACATCAACCCACAAGATATAGAATCAGTAACTGTACTAAAAGATGCTGCTGCTACCGCTATCTACGGGGTGCGCGCTGCCAATGGCGTGATTGTGATTGTCACCAAAAAAGGATTGCATAACGGGTTGCGCATCAACGTGAATACCGATCTTTCCTATACATTCAAACCCAATGTAGACCGTATGCACTACGCTTCTACTTCAGACCTTATCGACCTCGAAACCGCTTTCTACCAAAGTAAATTAGCGGATAGCAATGGCAATGTGGATAACGTTTTTGACTCTTATGGCGTTATTGGAGGCAGGCAATTCACACGATACTACTCACCTCTTCTTCAGCTCTACCGCGACCAAGCTAAAGGGAAACTCAGCACTCAACAGGTAAATAGCACCCTCAATGAGTGGCGCAAGCGCGATTATATACGCGACTTCAAGAGCTATGTATGGCAACCTATCATCACCAAACGCTACAATATAAACGTAGAAAGTGGCAACAACCGCAGTCAGAACTACGCTTCTTTGCAATACGAGGACACCGATGAGCGTATCGTTACCGAAAAGACCCGTGCCCTCAATCTCTATTTAAAAAATACTTATCAACTTACTTCTTGGCTAAAAAGCACCATAGGAGTAAACGGCAGATATACTGCTATTGATGCTGTAGCCGAACCAATGCGCAGTAATTATACCAATCCGCTAGGGCAACCACGCTACACTTCGTTATTAGGCACTAATCCGTATGCAGGTTTTAATCTGGCAGCTCCTATCAATCCCTATATTTTAGAACAGATTGCTGGCAACGATGCTTTCCGCTCGTATAGCTTCAATTTATTGGAATCAATCGCGCAAGAACACCAAAAGCAACACACACTCAACTTGCGTCCGTTTGTAAATCTGCAAGTATCTATCTTCAAAGGATTGCAATATCAAAGTTATTTTCAGTATGAACTGAACACCTTCGACAGCGAAACTTTCTTAGGCAAAGACACTTATTATATGCGTTTACGCCATAACCAATTGGTAAAACAAGATGATAAAACTCATAAATTCTCTTCAGAACTACCTGAAGGTGGTTATTACGAGCAACTAAAAAAACAAACACAGCACTATACCTTCCGTCAGCAGTTAGATTTCAACCGCACTTTTGCCGAAGCACACAATGTAACAGCTTTGGTAGGTTTTGAGATGCGACAACACTACAGTCCGCGCAATATTGCTGAAACTCATTATGGTTATGATGAACAAACCCTCTCCTTCCCTACCCTCAATTGGAAAGACCTCTACAACCCTGGGGTAACTTCTTATCTCTATGGCAGACAATCACTCTCGCTAAACCGCAATCAGCAGAGTGAAACCAAACACCGCTTCATTTCTTTCTACAGCAATTTTGGCTACTCATATCGTCAGAAATACAACCTCACAGGGAGTGTGCGTATAGATCAAGCTGATATGTTTGGCGCAGACCCTAAATACAAATACCGTCCGCTATGGTCGGTAGGGGGTAGCTGGAATATACACCGCGAAAACTTCTTCAATACCAATGATATCAATTTGCTAAAATTGCGTCTCACGTATGGTATCAGTGGGAATGTAGACCAAACCACCACCCCTTTCTTACGCGGACGATTAACTACTGATTCACGTGGCGCTTACCCTTCTTTACAATATTTGCAGTTCAACGACACCGATTTGCCTAACCCTAAATTGCGTTGGGAAAAGACTGAAACTGCTAATATAGGCATTGATTTCGGGATGTGGAATTGGCTTTCAGGAAGTATCGACCTCTACCGCCGTTATAGTTCTGACCTTTTGGTACTCACTGAACTCGACCCTACCGTAGGGGCTCAACGCCGACTTATCAACAACGGGGCTCTGTTAAACAGAGGGATAGAAGTGAGTTTGAACGCTACTCGCAAATTGACTGACGATTTGCAACTCAGCATAGGAACTACCTTTGCCTACAACAAAAACACCATTGAAAAGGTGAGCAGCAAACCTACTAATGCGATGGAATATGCTCGCAATCCCTTGACCTACTACCGCGAAGGCGATGATTTCAACTCGCTATACGCTTACCGATACAAGGAAACCATCAATGGTTACCCTATTTATTTAGACGAAAATGGCAATCCTAACACTACTTTCGATACCAATGGCGTACCTACTATCAAAGAATTTAAAAATGAAGATGCTCTTGTGAAATTAGGGACAATGAACCCTACCTTCAACGGGGCGCTCAACTTACAACTGCGCTACAAAGTTTTTGAACTCTCCACAATGTTTGTATACGCTGGCGGACATAAACTTCGCAAAGATACTTATTCTATCAATCAAGAGAGTGAAACTCACCGAGATATTACCCAACGTTGGACTCCTACCCACCCTACTGATATGCCCCGTATGTCGTTTGACTACCCATCCGCTTTGAGACGTACCGCGAACACGGTGAACACCTTTTGGCAACTCGGTGATAATCACGTAGTAAATGCCGATTATCTCAAATGGCGCAACGTGGTGTTCGCTTGCTATATCCCTAAAGATATTTGTGAGAGATTGCGTTTGCAAAATGCTAAAGTTACCGCTCAGCTGAACAACCTACTCACTTGGAGTGCTGCTGGCGACGATATAGACCCCGAAGCCTATAATCTCAACACTGGTACACGCACCCTGCCTATTGCAACCACTGCCCTCTTTGGCATCTCATTTAGCTTTTAGCCGACCGTAGTAGCCGTAGCACGGCAGGCAGTTTTTATACCTTAATAATTTTACAATGAAAAGAATCATAACCACAATAATATTCAGCGCATTGTTCTTCAGTGCTTGCGAAAAATATACTGACCTCACCCCTAAAGGTGAAAAGATTATCAACACTGCTGAGGAATACTATGATTTGGTAGTATTTCCCACTAAAAATTACCCTCCTTTCAACTTCCGTACTTTAGTAGACGATAATTGGGTGAAAGAGAGTAGTATCGTAGGGAAAAGTCCCGATCTAAACAGCATCAACTTCTATTATGAGGAAAGTGCCCCTCGTGCCGATTACATCGAGTCATCAGCCTTCTATAACAACGTATATAGTTATATCAACAGATGGAATATGATTATCACTACCGTTGATTATTCCAAAGGCGATGCCTCACTAAAAGTACGTGCGAAAGCTGAAGCCCGCTTGCTAAGAGCTTTTGACTACTTTATGCTGATAAACGTCTATGCCAAAGGCTATAACCCAGCTACAGCAGCTACCGATGGCGGGGTGTGCCTAATGCGTGAATTTGATTTAGAAGCCCATCCTACTAAAGCTACCGTAAAAGAAGTGTACGACTTTATTCAGGAAGATATTGAGGCAGCCTTGCCCCTTTTGCAAGCACAGCCCGTGAATATATATCACCCCTCTTTAGCTTTTGGTTATGCACTGAAAGCCAGAGTGCATCTCTTCCGAAGAGAATACCAGCAAGCATTGGCAGCCGCCCAAAAAAGTCTGTCGTACAACAACCAACTGATAGATATGGTAGCTTATGAGGTGAATCCTACCAATATTACCATAGACAAAAACCCCGAAGTGCTCAACTTAGCCTATATGAACGGTCATACCGAGATGAACATTTGGTACATCTACCCCGTGAGTCCTGAGTTTTGCAATCTTTTTGATGCGACAAACGATATGCGTTTCAAGCTATTTTTCAAGAAAAACCACCGCTATGCTGATGTAGGTTCAGGTGCAGCCAACTGGGATATGCCCGCCACTAAATTCTTCTACCCTACTGTAGGGATGAAAACAGGCGAAATGTACCTTACTATGGCTGAATGCCAAGCGCGTTTAGGCGACCTCAACGGGGCAATGCAAACCGTAAATACCCTCCGTAGCAAGCGTGTGAAAGGCAGTGGTGCAGCCCTTGCAACCCCCGCTACTACCGAGGAAACTGTAAAACTCATCATCGAGGAGCGCCGCCGAGAGCTAGCTATGGGCTTTAATCGCTTTTTCGATTTAAAACGATTGAACACCGAGCCCGCTTACGCTAAAACCTTGCAACGCACTTTCCCTTTGGTGAATACCTCTGTACCCCAACGCACTTATACCCTACCCCCTAACTCCCCTATGTATATCGTTCCTTTTCCTAAAGATGTAATGGATAAGAACCCATCACTCACACAAAATTATTAGGATAACAGTTGGTTATTTAATGAAAATCATTATTTTTGTATTCTAAAAATCATACAAATTAAATAATAAAATGGAAAACGGAAAACTTTTTACTATTTTAGGCTGGGTAGCTACCGCTACTGCCATAGGAATGTATGTATCATATATTCCACAGATTAGTGACAATCTTGCTGGACACAAAGGCAACCCTATACAGCCTTTGGTGGCGGCGATAAACTGTGCTTTGTGGGTTACCTACGGATTGCTTAAAAAACCCAAACGCGATTATCCTGTTGCCATTGCCAATGCTCCTGGGATTATCTTTGGGCTTTTAGCTTTTGCAACAGCATTGTAACATTTTCAGTCACACAGTTTTCAAAATATCACTTGGCGCGAGTTTTTAGCCCGCGCCAATTTATTTTATACTCTTCAAGATATATTATAGGCACAATTATTGTGCATTTATTAAAAATGATTACCTTTGCACTTTCTTTCAACAATTTAAATAGTTTGTTATGGACTCAGCCGTACAATACATAAAAGATTTTCAAGGGAATGATATATTAGCTGTCCTTCCTATTGAAGAGTATCGATTCCTGCGCGAAAGAGCTATTGGGGATGAGGAAGAAGAAATTCCTGAAGCACACAAACACATTTTAGATGAACGTATTGAAAAATACATAAACCACCCTGAAGACTTTATAACGTATGAAGAACTAAAAAGAAGTATAAGAGATGAACTTGGAATACAATCTAATTTTCCTTTCAGAGGCTGAATTAGAACTTAAATGGATTATTATAAGATACAATGTACATTCTGAAGGATTAGGCAATAAAGTTTTTGATAAAGTACAAAAAAACTTAGACTACCTTAAGTCTATGCCTTTTATACGTCCTGAAAAATACAAAAATAGTAGAGTACTATACACTAAAAGATATAAAATAGCAATACATTATGTTATTTTTGAAGAAACAAAAACTGTATTAGTCTACGCTTTTTTACACCAAAAAGAAGATTCTACAAAAATACTTAATAGGATCATCTAATCTCCTAACAACTAAACACTAACAGCTACATATGGAACTGATTAAAATAAACGATAAGACCTTTGAGCCTTACGTATCCGCCGAAGAACTCAACCAAATTGCCGAACGAATGGCAAGTGAGGTTTACCAAGACCTACAAGAGTCCCGACCTATATTTATTGCAGTGCTCAACGGCTCTTTTATGTTTGCTGCCGATTTTCTAAGGCACTACAAAGGCGAATGTGAAATATCTTTCGTGAAAATGGCTTCTTATAAGGGAACTCAATCCACCGGAAAAGTACACCAGCTCATTGGACTTTCTACCCCAGTGGAAGGACGCGATGTGGTAATCTTGGAAGACATCATCGACACTGGTAATACCTTAGAAGAAATTTACCGACTATTTGAAAACCAAAAGGTAAAATCTTTCCGCATCGCTACCCTATTCTTCAAACCCGATGCTTACAAAAAAGACCTCAAAATAGACTATGTAGGCAAACCTATCCCTAATCGCTTTATCGTAGGCTACGGCTTAGATTTCGATGAGATAGCGCGCAACCTACCCCAAGTATATCAATTAAACACTTCATTAACGATGACAAATTTAGTACTTTTCGGCAAACCAGGGGCTGGCAAAGGCACCCAAGCCGCATTTTTGAAAGACAAATACAACTTAGTACACATCTCTACTGGCGATATTTTCCGCTACAATATCAAAAACGAAACTAAACTCGGCAAGCTCGCTCAATCATATATGGATAAAGGAGACCTTGTACCCGATGAAGTTACCATACAAATGCTACAAGAGGAAGTTGAAAAGAACCCTAATGCCGAAGGCTTTATCTTCGATGGTTTCCCTCGTACCATTGCACAAGCCGAAGCACTCGATGCTTTCTTATCTTCTAAAGGAATGCGCATTCACGGCACTCTTGCTTTAGAAGCTGATGATGAGGCGCTCATCAAACGATTGGTAGAGCGTGGCAAAGTGAGCGGTCGTACCGATGACCAAGACGAAGAGAAAATACGCAATCGTTTCACCGAATACAACGAAAAAACTGCCCCTCTTATCGCTTTCTATCAAGCACAAGGCAAATACCACCCTATCAATGGTATTGGTACTATTGAAGAAATTACCACCCGCCTCTCTGAAACTATCGACAAACTCAAAGCTGAATAATCCCCAATGACCGAAGGCAATTTCACAGACTACGTAAAGATATACGCCGCCTCTGGCAAAGGAGGTGCTGGCTCTATGCACCTACACCGCGAAAAATTTGTACCCAAAGGAGGTCCTGATGGAGGCGATGGCGGTCGTGGAGGGCATATCATCTTGCGTGGCAATAAGCACCTCTGGACACTCATACACTTCAAGTTCCAACAGCACTTCCGCGCCGAACACGGTGAAGCAGGAGGTGCGAATCGCAGTTTCGGTGCCGACGGTAAAGATATCACTTTAGAAGTCCCCTTAGGAACCATTGTTAAAGATTCTGAAACCGAAGAGGTGCTATTTGAAATTACTGAAGACGGACAAGAGGTCATCGCTTTGCGCGGAGGCAAAGGGGGATTAGGCAACTGGCATTTCCGCACAGCTACTAACCAAACCCCACGTTACGCCCAACCAGGTCTCCCTGGTGAAGAACGCGAGTTGCTTTTAGAGTTAAAAGTATTAGCCGATGTAGGCTTTGTAGGCTTCCCTAATGCGGGCAAATCTACACTGCTATCAGTAATAACTTCTGCTAAGCCAAAAATAGGTGATTATCCATTCACAACCCTCAAACCCAATTTGGGTATTGTGCAAAACCGCGATTACCAATCGTTTGTAGTAGCCGATATCCCTGGGATTATAGAGGGTGCTGCCGAGGGCAAAGGTTTAGGGCATTACTTCTTGCGACATATAGAGCGCAACTCGGTATTGCTATTCCTCATCCCTGCCGACAGCAAGGATATCATAGAAGAATACCATATCTTGCTCAACGAACTCAAAGAATACAACCCTGAACTATTAGATAAAGATCGCCTTATAGCCATTTCAAAAGCAGATATGCTCGACGACGAACTCACCGAAGCCATTCGTCAAGAAGTAGCCGCAGGATTGGGTGATACACCTTTCTTGTTCATCTCATCAGTAGCAGGCAAAGGTATCCAGCAACTCAAAGACAAACTCTGGGAAATGATACAATAACACAACCTTTTGCCTTTTCTATTTAATTGAAGAGCTTTTAAGGAAATACAGAAGATTCAGAACACAAAATGAGAGCTTTGTTATAATCATAGAATGGTCTGAACAAGCTAAAATAAAAAACCTCCCCTTGCAACAAAAATTGCAAGGGGAGGTTTTTATATGAAATAGGCTTTTTTATCTATTGAAGTATAACGTTAAAATAAGAATTACTAATGAAGTAAAGAAACCTATGAGCCATTGAATAAAGATACGATTCATCTTTGAAAAGCCTTCTTTAAGTTCATTTTGCAAGTCAGTTCTTAATATTGTCATATCATTGCGTATTTCAGCAATATCTTGTTTAAGTTCTGAACGCACATTAGCTATTTCAGTACGTACTTCTGCTATTTCAGTACGTACTTCCGCTATATCTTGTTTGAGTTCTGAACGCACATTAGCTATTTCAGTACGTACTTCTGCTATTTCAGTACGTACTTCCGCTATATCTTGTTTGAGTTCTGAACGGACATTCTTAACCTCTGCTCTCACATCGGCTATATCCATTCTTATTTCAGCTACTTCTTGTTGAAATTCTGTTTTACTTACTAAATTATCAAAATTCTCATTCAAGCGTTCATTAGTGAATTTAGTAATGTAATTAGCTAAGGCTGTAGCTCCTTCTTTTCCTATTTTTTCACTTACGGTATCGTATAATTGTATGAGTTCTGTAGTCATAATTAAAGTTGTTTTATTGTTTTACTCCGCAAAAGTAAGTATTTTTTTCTGAAACTACAAAAAATAATTAAACGAGGACTGATTTTAGGGTCAGTAAGCACGTTCTTTATTGCCTTCGTAGAAATTGATAAAGGCGCGATTTACAACGCGATTACCGCCATCGGTGGGATAATCACCGGTGAAATACCAGTCGCCGAGGTTTTCAGGGCAGGCTTTATGCAAATTATCTACCGTTTGGAATATCACTTCCACTTCTGAGGTGAAATCCTTTGGCAAGAGCAAATCTCTTATTTTATCGGAAATTTCTTCATCGGTGAAAGGAGCATACACTTCTTTTACATAATTCACTACCTTGTCATCACTTAGTGCTACTTGGGTGAGACACTTTTCATATACTTCTTTTATAATGTGATACGTACCGCGTTCTTTATGCAAAGCCAACGCCGCTTGAAAGGCTACCAAATCTTCTAAACGCGCCATATCAATACCATAACAATCGGGATAGCGGATTTGAGGAGCTGAAGAAACGATTATTATCTTCTTGGGCTCTAAACGCCCTAATATACTAAGAATACTCTTCTTGAGGGTCGTACCGCGCACAATACTATCATCTATAATCACCAAATTATCACCTTTTTGTACTGAGCCATAGGTAATATCGTACACGTGTGCCACGAGATCGTCGCGGCTGCTATCTTCGGTGATGAAAGTGCGCAGTTTCACATCTTTGATAGCCACCTTTTCAGTGCGTACTCTTTGAGAGAGAATTGCGGGAATTTCGGATTTTTCGGCTACTGCCAACTGTTTAGCTTTCTGTTCATTGAGGTACTGTTCTGCTTCTTCTATAAGTCCTAAGTAAGAGGTTTCGGCAGTGTTAGGGATATAGGCAAAAACTGTATCTTTTAGATTGTGGTTTATCGCTTGAGCGACACGAGGGAAGAGCAATTTACCCAACATTTTGCGTTCGCGGTAGATATCGCGGTCGCTGCCGCGAGAAAAGTAGATACGTTCAAACGAACAGGCTTTGCGTACTGTGGGGGTGAGAATTTCCTTGATAGCTGTTTCTCCGCTTTTTTTGATGATAATCGCATTACCAGGGGGGAGTTCGCGTATATTCTCGTATTTTACATTGAAAACGGTTTGTATAGCAGGGCGTTCGGAGGCTACTACCACCACTTCTTCATCTTGATAGTAGAAAGCAGGGCGTATACCTGCGGGGTCGCGAAGCACAAAAGCATCGCCATTGCCTATCATTCCTTCCATTGCATAACCACCATCCCAATATTTGGCAGCGCGTTTGAGGATGCGCTCTATATTCAATCGTTCGGCGATAAAAGGAGAGGCTTCTTGTTTGGTATAACCTTCTTCTTTGAGTTTGCGATAGAGTTCTTCTACTTCGTCATCTAAAAAATGACCAATACCCTCCATTACAATCACAGTATCGGTTTTGTCTTTAGGGTGTTGCCCGAGGCGTACGAGGTTTTGGAAGAGCTCGTTTACGTTGGTCATATTGAAGTTGCCCGCCATAATGAGATTGCGGTACATCCAATTGTTTTCACGCAGGAAGGGGTGCACATTCTCGATGCTATTTTTGCCAAAAGTGCCATAGCGCACGTGTCCCATAATCACTTCGCCTATGTAAGGGAGTTCTCGTTTTTGGAGGGTTACATCGTCTTTCAAAGAAGGATTAGCTTTGAACCCCTCGTTGATGCGCTGGTTGATGCGAGTGAAGATGTCTTGCACGGGTTGCGCCTCGTTAGAGCGTATCCTACTGATGTAGCGTTCGCCAGGTTGCATATCGAGTTTGATACTCGCAAGTCCTGCTCCATCTTGTCCGCGGTTGTGTTGTTTTTCGAGCATCAGGTACATTTTATTGATGCCATAGAAGGCTGTACCATATTTTTCTTTATAAAAATCAAGAGGTTTGAGCAGGCGGATTAGAGCAATCCCGCACTCGTGTTTGATTGTATCGCTCATTATTAAAATTGATATACTACTTCTAATTTATGGTTGCCGAGAGCGTGTTTGGCTTTCTCTAAGTCTTCAGTAAATCCTAAGATATAACCTCCGCCCCCCGATCCACAGAGTTTTAGGAAATAATCACCCGTATCGATACCTTGTTTCCAAAGAGTGTGGAACTCTTTAGGAATCATTGGTTTGAAGTGATTGAGTACAACCCCCGATAGGCTTTTGATATTGGCAAAAAGCGATTTGAAGCGCCCTTTGAGGAAATCGTCGATACAAGCATCGGTATATTTGATAAATTCCTCTTTGAGCATTTTTTGGAAGGCTTCATTCTTCATATTCTCCATAAAGATGCGCACCATTGGGGCAGTTTCGCCTATCACACCACTATCGAGCAAAAAAACAGCGCCTTTGCCATTAGGAATTTGGGAGGGAATGCCAGTAGGCTCAATATGGTCGTGTGAATTGATGAGTATGGGTAAGCTGAGATAGCTATTGAGAGGGTCTAAGCCAGAGGAAGTGCCGTGGAAGAAGGATTCCATACGTCCGAAAATCGTTTTTAGTTGCAGTAGTTTTTCGCGGGTGAGGTTGTCCATCGCACTGATGGGGTCGATAGCGTATTCGCTGTAAATGGCAGCTACCAAAGCTCCGCTACTCCCTACTCCATAGCCTTGTGGAATACTGCTATCAAAGTACATACCGGCAGCGATATCGGCGTTGAGTTTTTCTATATTAAAGCGGACGATAGGATTTTCTTCTTCGGTAAGTGTTTGTAGATAAGAAGCAAATTCGCGAAGTGCCTCGTTTGATTTTTTGGCAGTAGCTTCTTTACCATCCTGCACATCGGATAGCATTTTTAGAGTCCCTTTATAGAAGTTATAAGGGATAGCGAGTCCTTTAGAGTTTTTGATAATGCCATACTCACCAAAGAGGAGTATTTTAGAATAAAAAGGTTTCATTTTTCAGGGGTTAGTAAGGGGTGAGAATCCTACTTTAGCTAATTTTTCATTAACACGTGCCAATTTTTCAGCAAAATAAGGTGCTTTAGCATATTTATCAATTGTAGGATCTACTTCTATAATTGTATAATAAGGAGTTACTTCTAAAGGTTTTTGAACTTTAGGTTTTTTCTGTATTTGTTTTCTATTTGTGCTCATAAGATATTCATTTTTCGTCTTACAACAAAAGCGTCATAATTAATATTAGGACGAAATTCTTCCCATTCTCCATTTAAAAGACATAATAATTGAAAGTTTCTCTTAAGTTCATCAAAATGTTTTACGATGTTTATTTGGTATAATCTTGTTCTTGTAGGGGTACTACCTTCAGCATAAACCCAAACATTTGGAAATTTTTGCGTAAAAGCAAAAACAATACCGACTATTGTTGATAAAACTTTTTCTGTATCACCATTATTGGTTACTATCGTGTCATCTATTTCTCCTGTAATGGAATCTTTATCACCGAAGCCTAAGTTATATAGGTTTTCTATATTTGTTTCTTGGAAAGAAACCATTTTATCTATTTTACCTTTTATTCCTATACTAGTAAACTCATAACTACGTTTTGTTTCACCTATTCTTATATCATATCTTGGTAGGTTACTCATAATATTTTAGTTGTTAGCGGTTAAAGAGAATAAATCCTACTTTTTGTTATTATTACTACATTCTACAAAAGAATCTTTGCAGTTGTTTGTTATAATATTGAGGCGACAAAAATACAACATAATTTGCTAATTTCCAAATTTGCTAATTTGCTAATTTCCTCCTATCTTTGCCGTGATTTTAGAGAATTTCTTTAAAGTTGTTTATCTTTCTCACTGATTTACTGACTTAAACAAAAAAAATATTGTGTTAATCTTTTGTTAAACAACTCTTTAAATTTGGCTATTATTTTTTTTTGATATACTTTTGCCTCGAAGAAATTGATAATAATCAAACAATATGAAACCTATAGCATATATATTACTCATAAGTAGCTTTTTGGTAGCATGCAGTAAGGAGGTAACAGACCCCAATACTTATCGCGTTACTGTAAAAGAAAACTTCACTGACCCCTTAAAACAACTTAAGAATATTCAGGTAGATGATTATGTGCCTTATACAATCACACTTAGTGATAGTAAAGAAACTGGCGAATACAGACTTACTTCAATAAAAGAGGAAGAGCGCTACCACCAAAACATAGGAAAAGATTTTGTACTCTCTCTCACTAACAACCCAAACACTCCCATTGATAAAGAACAAAAATACATTACCTTTACTAACAAAGGCACACATGATTTTTACATACGTCCCTTAGTCCCCGGAACTTTTAAACTCACTTTTGAGTTACAAAAGTTTGTAGGTGACGCCCCCATAGGTGATGCTATAAAGGTGAACGTGAGTTTTAATGCAGTGAAGATAAGAGTATGGAGACCAAGAGTTTCTCTAATATCTATACCTTCCTATACAATATCTCTTGATGATGGTAATGGAGAAGGAGATGACTATATATCTAATAAGAATGTTATGCAGAGTTTTTATGCAAAAATTCTTATAAATGATAGTATGGAAAAGGAAGTTAATTATTCTTATATTGATTATCGGGGAAAACGTAGCTATGGTTTTCTAACAGCTTTTGAGAATATAAAGGTTAATAAAGTATTTGTTAAACACATGAGAGTTTCACAAAAAGAGATGGAACAACCTGAATTTGTAATTGAGTATTACAATATAGCAATTGATAGTATTGAGTAAATAGTATATTTGAGATGAAAAAAGTAATAGTATTCATAATGGGCGTTCTTTTACTTTCCTGCAGTAAAGAAAAGAACAATGATGATAGTACTTCAAGTACTTATCAGGCTACGGTCAAAGAGAATTTTACAGACCCATTGAAACAACTTGAAAACATTCAGGTAAACGATTATATACCTTATATAATAAAGATAGAAGATAATGATCCAATTACTGAAGGAGTAGAGTATCGCCTTATCCATATTCAAAAAGAACAACTGTACCACCAAACTTTATGGAAAGATTTTGGAATTTACTTAAAAAATGATGAAAAAACTCCTCCTAACCGAGATAAAAAGTACATTAGTTTTTTTAACAAGGGGACACATCATTTCTATATACGCCCTTTTGTAGCAGGTACGTTTAAGCACACCTATGAATTACAAAAGTATATAAATAATAAACCCGTAGGAACAGCAACAAAATTAAATATTAGTTTTAATGCTGTAAAAATTAATCTTCTTTTTAGAGAAAAAAGAGAAATGGTATGGGTAGACAATGATAAGTTTGTTTTTTTTGGGAATCAAAAAATACAAATGGCAAAAATAACTTCTTATCTCTATTTTACAATTGACGATGGAGATGAAGAAAATGACAATTATCTCAGTGCTCCTAATGTAGCACAAAGTTATGATATTTCATTTTTGTTACACGCCACAGAAGGAAACAAAAGTGGCGCTTTCATAGCTAATCAAGAGATTGAGTTAGACCATAAAGAAGAATTAGAAAAGGATTATAGAGATAAAAGTGATACTGAAATCAAAAGGGTAACAATAAGACAAAAGTTCCCTATTCTACCAGATTTTACTATTGAATATCATAATATTAAAATTAAACGATAATTCACTATGAAGAAAACTATAAGTATTTTTGCAGTAGTATTGTACTTGGTAGCTTGTAACAAAGATAATACCGAAGAAGAAAACAATGCAAGTGTCATTAAAGCCTCTATAAAAGAAAACTTTACGGATATTTATAAACAAAGAGAAAATATACAAGTAGATGATTATGTTCCATATAAAATTAATATAGAAGATAACGCTACTGAGGGAAATGGAGCAGAGTATAGACTTACCTCTATTCGAGAGGGAGAAGATTACCATCAGATGATATGGAAAGATTTTGGATTGTACCTCAGTCAAAATGAATCATCTGCTGATAAAAGTAAAACATATATAACGTTTCATAAAAAGGGAGTTTATTCACTTTATGTGCGTCCATTAGTGCCTGGCACTTTTAAACATATCTATGAATTGCAAAAGTTTATCAACGGAAAGCCCATAGGGAATGCAGTTAGATTACAACTTACATTTAACGCTGTAAAAATTAGGGCTTACTATAAAACAATAGAAATATGGAAAAAGAAATTAAACCTATTTGAGTTTATTGAAGAGAAGGATAAAATGATTACCCATTTATATTTTAGTATTGATGATGGAGATAACCCTACTGATATTTATTTAAGTGCCCCAAAAACTACTCAAAGATATAGTGTTCAATATGTAATGGATGATATAGAGACTAAAAAAGAAGGTACTTTCTTTAAAAAACAAGAATTAGAATTGGAGAATAAAGAAGAAATTGCTTCTCAATATAAGAACAAATGGGGTACTAAAATTAAACAAATAAAGATATTACAGAAGTTACCAAGTTTAGATGAGTATATTATAGAATATCGTAATATAAAAGTATATGATGATGGTGTAACAAAAGAAGTAAAATATTAATAAGTTTTTAGCACATGACAAAAAGAATTAATTTAACAATGGTTATAGTTCTACTGATAGCCTTTAATGTATCTTCTTGTAGAAAAAATGAAGAAAGTTTGTCTGATAAATTATCAGGACTTAAATCTGTAACTTTCCCAGAAAAACCTGATGAAGTTTTAGAGACTAAAACACTCAGAGATTTGGGTGGTGGACATCGAGAGTATTCAAAACTCATAAAAAAACAGATGACTGTAGATCCCGTGGAATTGGTAAATGAACTAAACTCAAGCGTTATCTACCCTGGTAGTATTTTGAGAGGAGATTCGTTTATGGAAGGGAATCTTGACCCGATAGCTGTAGTAAATCCAAAAGAAGTTACTATATCTATTTCATTACAAGGAAAAGATTTTAATGTAAAAAGAACCACTATCCCATCAGTAAGTAACTTTCGTCAGCAAATCAATGATTTAAAAACAGATAAGAAAATAGATTATGTTGCTGTTCCTAGTTATATGGAATACTATGCAAATAAAGTAGACACTTATGGGAGTGCTAATAAAACTTTTCGTGCCTACGGAAGTACAAATGTTCTTTTTGGATTGATAAAGAGTGGATTTAGTTATGAAACCTCTGAATTATCTATCAATCAAACAAAGTATGTACTCATTAAAGTACGTCAAGTTTTTTACAATATAGCAGTTGATGCTAAACCCTACAACGAGTGGGGTGATCTTGAACAATCAAATATAGGAGACTATGAACCTGTGTATATCAGCAGTGTAGATTATGGACGTGTAGCTCATCTCCTTATAAAAACAGAAAAAAGTATTGAGGAAACTAAACGTATTATTTCAGGCTCTATTAAAGCGTGTTGGGGTTTAGCAAAAGCAGGGATTGATAAAACAGATTCCACGTATCAAATGTTTGAGTCTAATGATATAAAAGTAATGACCTTAGGAGGACCTGTAGGATTTGCCAAAAAAATAGACGATCTTGAAAGCTTTATAAACTTTCTACAAGTACCTTCGACAGAAGAAATGGTGAAATCTGCGGTACCTATTGCTTATAAAGTACGTACTTTAAAAGATAATAAAACAGTACAAGTACGCACCTACTATACAGAAGTAGGAGAAGGAAGAGAGTAAAGAAAAATAACCTAATAATTATTATTTATAATGAAAAGAACATTATTTTTAACAGCGATGGTAGCAAGTACAATCTTGGCTGTGTCTTGTAGTAAAGACGATAATAACACTACCTCTACTTTAGATAAGCAATTATCTAATCTAAAACCCGTAGCTTTTCCAGAAGAAGCTCCTCAACAAGTTGCTACTGACGGGACTTGGAACTCAAATTCAGGAAAAACACTTATTAGTACACGTAAGCAGGTATTAGTAAACCCTATGCAATTGGTGAATGAGCAGAATAGTGATGTGATTTACCCTGGTAGCGTACTTCGCGGAGATTCTTTCTTGCAAGGGAAGTACGATCCTATTGTAGTAAATAATCCAGGTGAAATTACTATTTCTGCTTCTTTACAAGGCAAAGATTTAGACGTGAAAGCCAAAGCTTTACCTGTACCTAGCGATGTTCGCCAAAAAATAAACAACTTTCTTAAAAATAACCAGGATAAAATTGATGCTAAGAACGCACCAACTTATCTTACTTATATTTCTGAAAGTGTAAATTCTATCAGTAGTTTTAACAAAACATTTCACCTACATGTAGGGGTAGATGTATTGAAGAAATTAGTAGAAGTAGGCTTCAATTACGATCCAAAAGAATTTCGTTTTAATGGAAAAGAATATGTACTTATAAAAGTACGTCAGCCTTTATACAACATTACAGTAGACCCTAAAGAAGCTAGTGAATGGGGAGAACTTAAAAACATAGGTGATACTGAACCTGTGTATGTAAGTAGTGTAGATTACGGGCGTGTAGCTCATTTACTTATCCAAACTGAACTAAAAGCAGAAGATGTAGAAAAAGTTATTGATGCCACTATCAAAGTAAATGTACTAAAAGTAGTGGGAGTAGATATTGATGGAAAGTTCACTGAGAAAACACAAGATTGGTTCTCTAAGGGTAAAGTAAAAGTAATTGCAGCAGGAGGTCCTTTAAATCATTCTAAAAATATAAGAGACTTCGACAGCTTTATGTCTTTCTTACAAGATCCTGATGCTGAAAGTTTGATACAATCTGCAGTGCCTATCGGATATAAAGTACGTACTTTAAAAGATAACAAAGAAGTAGAAGTGCGCACTACTTATATAGACGAAGAATTTAAATAATATTCTACAATTAATTTTAAGAAAAAAGAGGCTATTCTTATTTTTTAAGATAGCCTCTTATTTATTTTTTGTAACTTTGCTGCCTCATATTATGACAAAATATGAATGTAAAAGAACGTATCAAAAAATTTATAGACCACGAGGGACTCTCTATTTCGGCTTTTGAAAAGACAATAGAGGTCTCTAATGGCTATGTGAATAGTATTTACAAAAATATAGGGATTGACAAGCTGAATGTGATTGTAGAAAAATATCCTCAGCTGAGTTTGGAATGGCTGATTACGGGCAAAGGTGAGATGCTAAAACCAACACTACCAACAACTAAAAGCAACAAACTGCTGATGCCCAAAGTGGTGGTAGTAGATGATAAAGACAACGAGCGGATTCCGTTAGTGCCTATACGCGCACAAGCGGGTTACCTCACTGGTTACGACGATATTACCTTTATCGAATCACTACCCACTTACAGCTTGCCAAATATGACCAATGGCACTTATAGGATGTTTCAGGTGAAAGGACTCTCGATGTACCCTACCTTGCAGGACAGCAGTTATGTGGTAGGGCGCTTTGTAGATGATTGGCTCGCACTGAGCAGCAATAGGGTGTGCGTGGTAGTAACTCAAAACGATGGGATTATTGTAAAACGCGTTACTAATACCCTTGAAAAATACGGGACTCTTTATTGTAGATCCGACAATCGGGATTTTCCACATCTATCAGTAGCGGCAGAGGATATCAAAGAGATTTGGGAATGCAAGATGCATCTTTCATTTGAATTTCTCGACCCTGTTACTAACTACCAGAAAATAGCCTCATTAGAAGCCGATGTAGCGCACCTCAAAGAAGAAGTTCAACAACTACGGATTATTGATATTTAGGGTAAAGCCAGCGAGTGGGCGTAGTTGGGTATGTGAGTACAATTTGTATGGGCGTTTGCAAAACGCCCCTACATAAAATGATTACAATTTTATCTCTTTGGTTTCTCCTTGAAAAATCACTTTAAAGGAAAGACTTTTCCAGTGTTTGGGCAGACGAGGAGTAAATGTTAGTTTTCCATTCTTTACACGCATACCGGCAAATCCTTCGACGATGCTGAGCCAAGTACCTGCCATTGAGGTGATGTGTAAGCCTTCGTGAACTTCTTTATTGTAGTCGTCTAAATCAAGGCGGGCGGTGCGGAGGTAGAGGGTGTAAGCCTCATCGGTCTTGCCTAAGGCAGAAGCTAATACACTGTGTACACAAGGTGATAAAGAGGACTCGTGTACTGTGAAAGGTTCGTAAAACTCGTAGTGTTTTTGGAGTTCTTCTTTGGTAAAATGGTCTTCAAAGAAATAGAAACCTTGCAGCGTGTCGGCTTGTTTGATGTAAGGCGAACGGAGGATTCTATCCCACGACCAATGTTGGTTGAGCGGGCGCTCCTCGGCAGGAATTTCAGTCACCGGTTTGAGGTCTTTATCGAGGAAACCGTCTTGTTGCAAGTATACCCCATACTTCTCACTATAAGGCAAGTAGATATTTTGGGCTATGTGTAGCCATTGTTGTATTTCTTCTTTTGTAATATCTTCTTTTTGCAAAGTTGTTACCTGCTCGGCAGCATAGTGCAGACACCAAGAGGCGAGGTAATTTGTATAGAAATTATTGTTTATATTATTTTCGTACTCATTAGGTCCTGTCACGCCTAAGATTACATATTTTTGTTTTTCTGCCGAAAAAGAGACCCTTTGAGCCCAAAAACGCGCTATGCCGATGAGTACTTCTATTCCATAGTCTTTTAGGTACGACTCATCACTCGTATAGCGAGTATAGTTGTAAATTGCAAAGGCAATTGCCCCATTGCGGTGGATTTCTTCAAAGGTGATTTCCCACTCGTTATGGCATTCTTCGCCGTTCATCGTTACCATAGGGTAGAGCGCTGCGCCACTCGTAAAACCGAGTTTTTTGGCATTTTCAATCGCTTTATCCAACTGGTTGTAGCGGTACATCAGTAGGTTGCGGGCTACTTCAGCGCCTTTGGTCGCCATATAGAAAGGCAGACAATAGGCTTCGGTATCCCAATAGGTGCTACCACCATATTTTTCACCCGTAAAGCCCTTAGGTCCTATATTGAGGTGTGCGTATTTGCCAGAATAGGTTTGGTTGAGTTGGAAGATATTAAAGCGGATGCCTTGTTGGGCTTTTTCATCACCTTCAATCACAATATCCGAGGTTTCCCAAATAGCAGCCCAATCTTCCTTTTGTTTTTCTAAAAGACTATCAAAAAGAGCAATAGACTTTGACAAAGTTTTAGACTTTGTCAAAGTTGAGTAATCATTACTTCTACTATAGCCTCCGTATTTTTCAATGCAGAAAGTTTGGTTTTGCTTCACTTTTACTTCATATTGCAACCCTATATAATTCTCTTTTTTATTTTCTTTAGGAGAAATATTTAGTGCTTTATTATCTATAAAAAGTTGATTTTGCATAAAAGTATGCACTTTAAACCCTGTTTTTTTAGTTTTGGCAAGTATCGTTGCAAAGTTATCTTCTGAAGAAATTTCCAAAGTATTCCAAAAATGTTCATCCCAATTGGCATCACTGTTTTTGATACCGCTATCTAAGTAACTTTCTATTTCTATAGTAGCATCGGTAGTGAGGGGAGTGATTTCGTAGCGCAGAGCGCCGAGTTCATCATAGCGCAACGAGAGGAAACGCAAGACTTTCACTTGTATTTCTTGCTGATTGGGGAGCATAGCAATAAATGAACGCTCATACCAACCTTCTTTCATATTGAGTTGGCGGCGGAAGTTTTTCACTTCGAGGCAGGTGTTCAAATCTAATAATTCCCCATCGATTTTGATGTGTAACCCTATCCAACTGGGAGCGTTGAGCACTTTGGCAAAGTACTCGGGATAGCCGTTTTTCCACCAACCTACTCGGGTTTTATCGGGGTAATAGACACCACCGATATAACTGCCTTGCAGGGTATCACCCGTGTAATCTTCTTCAAAATTAGCACGCATTCCCATAGCCCCATTGCCGAGGCTAAAAATACTTTCGTGTTTGGTAATATCGGCTTTATTAAAGCCCTCGATGATGATGTTCCAAGTGTTCATTTTTTTATTTAGGTGTCAGGGGGTAGGTTTCAGGGGATAGGGTTTTTGGAGAATTGAAATTACTTTCGAAAAATCATTATATATTGA
>ERZ773021.159-NODE-159-length-48896-cov-362.525_pt1 | contig 48896 bp, 31 predicted proteins | sample MGYA00511668_ERZ773021 | MGnify/ENA primary metagenome ERZ773021 (study PRJEB29015, sample SAMEA2737961) | human oral metagenome | biome: human oral; feature: human-associated habitat; material: dental | place: China | collected 2032 ... | reverse complement strand
CCGATGAGAACAACGGGCGCCGCACAAGCTACTCATCCATCGCCCGTACCACGATGTAGTCAATATCCACCTGGGCCTGCGTGAAGCCCTCGTGCTTGAGCCGTCCCCGGTGGATGCTTCCGCTGTGCGTGGTCAGGCAGATGTGGTAGGCAGCGTTGTGACCGAAGCAGGCATCGAACTCCTTCTGCGATGCTGAACGCGAGACCTCGTGGTAGGGCTGACCGTCGAAGAGGAAGAGAATGCTCTCGGGGGTCTTCTCCATCCCGTAGGTGTGCCACTGGGTGAGATCGGGCCGCGGCGAGACCCCCAGGTTGCTTCCTTTGCCCCCCGCCTGGCCGTAGTGCACTGTCGACTCTGCGATGCCGGTGGCGCTGCCGCCGCCGTAGGTCTCCACGACATCGATCTCGCCCCCGTTGTTGTCGTCGTCCGCCCGCAACCAGATGCCGGCGAAGAGTCCCTCAGCCGACTGGGGGAAACGTGCCCTGGTCTCCAAGGAGCCGTAGACGAAGGAGAACAGCCCCTGCGTGGTGACAAAGGCCTGGTCGACGTGGCGCAGGGTCGGCTCCTTGTCGAAGCGGTTCTGGAAGCCCTTGAGGGGGGTGGCGCGCTTGCGCCACAGGACGTGCCCGACACCGTTGCTGACGCTGTGGGTGTCATGGGTGAACCCCCCCCAGTCGTAGCTGGTGCAGGACTCGGGCTCTGAGCGGTTGTCCCGCCACCGTGACGGGGAGAAGTCCGATCCGTCAGAGAACTGCTCATTGAAGATGACGCTGCCGAAGTCGTAGGAGGACTCCGCCGCCGCTGCCTGCGAGGGGGAGACGAGACCGGCGGCAGCCAGTCCTGCCCCGGCGCTGAGGCCGGTGATGATCGAACGTCGAGAAGGGAGTGTCATGAGGGCGTTCCTTGCTTGAGAAGAAGTTGCTAATACAGCAGCAACACCGGACCGTGCCTGCTCTGCGACATCGTTCAGCTCTCAATCGGGCTCAGATGGATCCGGCACTCACTTCTCAAGCACTCGACATGTTGTGACGATCTCGCAGTCAGCGTCTGATGACGCCTGAGCATGGGGCTAAGACTAAACATTGTTACGGACATTTTGTAGGTGCGAAACACGTCCTGTTGCGACCGTCGTCAGACGCTGAGCCGTTCCGCAGCCGTTGGCGTGACCTTCGTCTCCGAAGGTCGTGCTGTGTGGACGAGCACATCCCACCGGAGGTGACGTACACTCGATGGCGACCAACATCCTTTAAGTCCGTCCTGAGAGGCGGGGAAGGAGGCCTGAAATGGCCGAAAGTTTGTCAGGCGCCTCTGGCGCACCGATCCAGGGCAAGGAGATCCTCGGACCTCCCGATATAGCCCGCTCCCTGTTCCGTATCGCGCACGAGATCCTGGAGCGCAACCACGGGACGCAGGACATCGTCGTCCTCGGGATCCCCAGTGGGGGAGCACCACTCGCGCACAGACTCGTCGAGGCGCTCGCTGTCGCCGCGGGAGAAGGGACTCAGTGGTCCGAGCAGGCCGAGCAGGCACCGGCCGCCAAGGTCCCGGTCGGCACCCTGGACATCACCATGTACCGCGATGACCTGGGACGCCATCCCATCCGCGTTCCCCGTCCCACGGAGATCCCCCAGGGCGGCATTGACGGCAAGGTCGTCATCCTCGTCGACGACGTCCTCTACTCCGGGCGCACCATCCGGGCCGCGCTCGACGCCCTGGGCGCCATCGGCCGCCCCCGGGCCGTGCAGCTGGCCGCACTCGTGGACCGCGGACACCGGGAGCTGCCCATCCGAGCCGACTACGTGGGTAAGAACCTGCCGACCTCCCGCACCGAGAAGGTCGTGGTGTCACTGACCGAGCTCGGCGCCTCCACCGACGCCGTCACCATCGTCCCCGCAGACGTCCCCACTGAGCGTTCGAGTGAGCGCAGCAACCAGGAGGCCACCCGATGAAGCACCTGCTCTCCGCCAAGGACCTGACCCACGACGAAGCGGTCATGGTCCTGGACACCGCCGAGGCGATGGCCGCCACCCAGCGTCACGCAGTCAAGAAGCTCCCGACGCTGCGAGGCAAGACCGTGGTGAACCTCTTCTTCGAGGACTCCACCCGCACCAGGCTCTCCTTCGAGGCCGCCGCCAAGCGCCTGAGCGCCGACGTCATCAACTTCTCGGCCAAGGGCTCCTCAGTGTCCAAGGGCGAGTCCCTCAAGGACACCGCCCAGACGATCATGGCCATGGGGGCGGACGCCGTCGTCGTGCGCCACTCCGCCTGCGGCGCCGCGCACCTGCTGGCCCACGCCGGCTGGATCAACGTGCCGGTCCTCAACGCCGGTGACGGCACCCACCAGCACCCCACCCAGGCCCTTCTGGACGCCATGACGCTGCGACGCTGGTACGTCCCCGGAGCACCCGCGACAGCGGACGGCAGTCCCGCCCCGCAGGGGCGGGACCTGGAGGGTGCCCGCCTCATCATCGTCGGAGACGTCCTGCACTCCCGGGTGGCCCGTTCCAACGTGGACCTCATGACGGCTCTCGGTGCGAAGGTCACGCTCGTCGCCCCTCCCACACTGCTGCCCGTCGGTATGGACGACTGGCCCTGCGAGGTCTCCTACAACCTCGATGAGGCGATCGAGGAGATTCAGCCCGACGCCGTCATGATGCTGCGCATCCAGCGCGAGCGCATGAGTGCCGCAGGAGGGGGCTTCTTCCCGAGCCCTGCCGAGTACTCCAGCGTCTACGGCCTCACCTCCGCCCGTCGCCGGGCCATGCCGGAGCACGCGATCGTCATGCACCCCGGCCCCATGAACCGCGGCCTTGAGATCACCGCCGAGGCCGCCGACGACCCCCGCTCGCGCATCATCGAGCAGGTCGGCAACGGAGTCTCCGTCCGTATGGCCGCCCTCTACCTCCTCCTCGCTGACGAAGGGAACCAGCTGTGACCTCCCACCTCCTGACCGGTGTCCGCCCCTACGGCGAGGACCCCACTGACATTCTCATCACCGACGGCACCATCACCGCCATCGGCCCTGACGCAGCGGCGAAGGCCCCGGCCGATGTCCAGCGCCATGACCTGGACGGGCTCATCGCTCTGCCCGGGCTCGTCGACATCCACACTCACCTGCGCGAGCCCGGAGGGGAGTCCGCCGAGACCATCTACTCCGGTACCCGCGCCGCAGCCATCGGCGGCTACACCGCCGTCTTCGCGATGGCCAACACCACGCCCGTCCAGGACAACGCCGGTGTCGTGGAGCAGGTACTGCGGCTGGGCCGTGAGGCCGGCTGGGTGGATGTCCACCCGGTGGGCGCCGTCTCGGCGGGACTGGCCGGCGAGCACCTGTCCGACATGGGCGCCATGGCGACCTCCGCCGCCCGGGTGCGGGTCTTCTCCGACGACGGCAAGTGCGTCTCCGACCCCGTCCTCATGCGCCGAGCCCTGGAGTACGTCAAGTCCTTCGACGGCGTCATCGCTCAGCACGCTCAGGACCCCCGCCTCACCGAGGGCTCCCAGATGCACGAGGGCGTCGTCTCCGCCGAGCTGGGACTGCGCGGCTGGCCGGCGGTGGCCGAGGAGTCGATCATCGCCCGCGACGTCCTGCTGGCCGAGCACGTCGGCTCGCGTCTGCACGTGTGCCACCTGTCCACCGCCGGCAGCGTCGGGATCATCCGCTGGGCCAAGTCCCGCGGCATCAATGTCACCGCTGAGGTCACGCCGCACCACCTCCTGCTGACCGATGAGATGGCCCGCACCTACTCCCCGCTGTACAAGGTCAACCCCCCGCTGCGCACGGCCGAGGACGTCGAGGCGGTTCGCGAGGCCCTGGCCGATGGCACCATCGACGTCGTCGGCACCGACCACGCCCCGCACCCGGTGGAGGACAAGGACTGCGAGTGGCAGGCCGGAGCCTTCGGCATGACTGGCCTGGAGACCGCACTGAGTGTCCTGATCGAGACGATGGTCGCCACCGGCCGCATGACCTGGCGCGACATCGCCCGGACCATGTCCTCCACCCCGGCCCGCATCGGCCGTCTGAGCGACCAGGGCTGCGAGCTCGAGGTCGGGGCCCCGGCCAACATCACGGTGGTCGACCCCGAGGTGCGACGCACCGTCGACGCCTCCGCCCAGTGGACCAGCTCCACCAACACCCCCTACGCGGGGATGGAGCTGCCGGGACAGGTCATGGCCACCTTCCTCCACGGCCGTCCCACCGTGCTGAACGGCGCTCCCGTCGAGACACCCGCAGGCTCGGCTCATGCCTGAGCTGAGCCACCGCCCAGCCGCCCTCCTCGTACTGGAGGACGGCTGGGCCCTGCGGGGCCGCAGCTACGGGGCTCAAGGGCGCACCATTGGAGAGATCGTCTTCTCCACCGGTATGACCGGGTACCAGGAGACACTGACCGATCCCTCCTACCACCGCCAGATCGTCGTGCAGACCGCGCCACACATCGGTAACACCGGGGTCAACGACGAGGACGCCGAGTCGGACCGTATCTGGGTGGCCGGCTACGTCGTACGCGAACCTGCTCGGCGGGCCTCCAGCTGGCGCTCCCGTCGGGAGCTGGAGGACGATCTGCGTGACGCCGGCATCGTTGGCCTCTGCGAGGTCGACACCCGGGCCCTGACCCGGCATCTGCGCGAGGCGGGCGCGATGCGTGGCGGCATCTTCTCCGGGGACGCCCTGCCTGCCGGAGGCACTGACCCTGGTGGCCCCAGCCCGGCCTGCATCGACATCTGCCTGGAGGCCGTGCGCAGTGAGCCGCCCATGAGCGGCCGCGCCCTGGCCGCCGAGGTGACCACTCCCTCCGGGTACGTCGTCGAGCCTGCCGGACCGGCCGAGGGACAGGAGCCGGTCGCGGTGCTGGTCGCCATTGACCTGGGCATCAAGTCCCGCACCCCGTGGCAGTTCGCTGAGCGAGGCGTACGCGTCCACGTCCTGCCCCAGTCCACGACTCTCTCCGAGATCCTTGCCCTCAAACCCGATGGCGTCCTGTTCTCCAACGGCCCCGGAGACCCGGGGACGGCCGACGCCGAGATCGAGCTCCTGCGTGGCGTCCTCGACGCGCGCATCCCCTTCTTCGGCATCTGCTTGGGTAATCAGCTCCTGGGACGTGCCCTGGGCTACGGCACCTACAAGCTCGCCTACGGGCACCGCGGTGTCAACCAGCCCGTTGTCGACCGCGCCACCGGCAAGGTGGAGATCACGGCGCACAACCACGGCTTCGCCGTCGACGCCCCTGTCGACGAGCCCTCCGTCGCCCCCTTCGACAACGGTCGCTACGGCCGGGTGGAGGTCTCTCACTTGGGACTCAATGACGGTGTGGTCGAGGGGCTACGGGCGCTGGATCTGCCGGCCTTCTCCGTCCAGTACCACCCCGAGGCCGCCGCCGGACCCCATGACGCCGAGCACCTCTTCGACCGATTCATCCGCCTCATGCGGGAGCACCGCCGGGGCCAGGACCGCGAGGACACGAACTGACATGCCTGCTCGCCCTGATATCACCTCCGTCCTGGTCATCGGATCGGGACCCATCGTCATCGGGCAGGCCTGCGAGTTCGACTACTCCGGCACCCAGGCCTGCCGCGTCCTGCGTGCTGAGGGAATCCGCGTCATCCTGGTCAACTCCAACCCGGCCACGATCATGACCGACCCCGACGTCGCCGACGCCACCTACATCGAGCCGATCACCCCCGAGGTGCTGACCACCATCATCGCCAAGGAACGGCCCGACGCCCTCCTGCCCACCCTGGGCGGGCAGACCGCCCTCAACGCCGCCATGAGCCTGGTCGAGCGCGGTGTGCTCGATGAGTACGACGTCGAGCTCATCGGCGCCTCCGCCGCGGCCATCAACGCCGGGGAGGACCGTGACGAGTTCAAGGACGTCGTCGAGCGTTGTGGCGCCGAGGTCGCCCGCAGCGTCATCGCCCACACCATGGATGAGTGCCGCGCGGGGGTCGATGCCCTGGGCGGATACCCGGTCGTCGTGCGCCCCTCCTTCACGATGGGCGGCCTGGGCAGCGGTGTCGCCTTCAATGACTCGGACCTGCATCGCATCGCCGGGGCGGGTCTGGCGGCCTCCCGCACCACCGAGGTCCTCCTGGAGGAGTCGATCCTGGGCTGGAAGGAGTACGAGCTCGAGCTCATGCGCGACACCGCCGACAACGTGGTGGTCGTGTGCTCCATCGAGAACGTCGACCCTGTGGGAGTGCATACCGGCGACTCCATCACGGTCGCCCCAGCCCTGACCCTCACTGACCGCGAGCTCCAGAGGCTGCGGGACATCGGCATCGCCGTCATCCGGGAGGTCGGGGTCGACACCGGCGGCTGCAACATTCAGTTCGCCGTCGACCCGGCCACCGGCAGGATCATCGTCATCGAGATGAACCCCCGTGTCTCCCGGTCCTCAGCCCTGGCCTCCAAGGCCACCGGCTTCCCGATCGCCAAGATCGCCGCACGCCTGGCCGTGGGGTACACGCTCGACGAGATCCCCAACGACATCACCGGCTCCACCCCGGCCTCCTTCGAGCCGACCTTGGACTACGTGGTCGTCAAGGTGCCGCGCTTCGCCTTCGAGAAGTTCCGGGGTGCCGACCCCCGGCTCACCACCACCATGAAATCGGTTGGCGAGGCCATGGCGATCGGTCGCTCCTATACGGAAGCCCTCCAGAAGGCCTTGCGCTCTCTGGACAAGAAGGGAACCGTCTTCCACTGGGACGGACCGGCGCCCAGCCAGCAGCAGACCGCTGAGCTCCTGGAGTCCATCTCCGTGCCCACCGAGCACCGGCTGGTCGACCTCCAGCAGGCCGTGCGCGGTGGAGCCACGATTGCTCAGCTCCACGAGGCCACCCGCATCGACCCCTGGTTCCTGGACCAGATGCTGCTTCTTGAGGAGGTGGCCCAGGAGGTCAAGGGCGCGTCCGCGCTCACCGCGGACGTCCTGGCCCTGGCTAAGCGCCACGGCTTCTCCGACGTCCAGGTCGCCTCCCTGCGCGGCATCAGCGAGGACACGGTGCGAGAGGTCCGCCATGCCTTCGGCCTGCGGCCCGTCTACAAGACTGTTGACACCTGCGCCGCCGAGTTCGCCTCACGCACCCCCTACCTCTACTCCAGCTACGACCTGGAGACCGAGGTGGCATCCCGCGAGCGTGAGGCCGTCATCATCCTGGGCTCGGGGCCCAACCGGATCGGCCAGGGCATTGAGTTCGACTACTCCTGTGTTCACGCCGCGATGGCCCTGTCCGATCGCTACGAGACCGTCATGGTCAACTGCAACCCTGAGACCGTCTCCACCGACTACGACATCTCCGACCGGCTCTACTTCGAGCCCCTGACCTTCGAGGACGTCATCGAGATCTACGAGGCCGAGCTGGCAGCCGGACCCGTAGCCGGTGTCATCGTCCAGCTCGGTGGTCAGACACCGCTGTCCTTGGCGGCCAGGCTGGCCAAGGCCGGGGTGCCGATCCTGGGAACGAGTCCCGAGGCGATCGACGCCGCCGAGGACCGTGAGGCCTTCGGGGTCGTTCTTCAGCGTGCCGGTCTGCCCGCACCAGCGCACGGCACCGCTCTGAGCGATGAGCAGGCGCGCTCGGTCGCCCGGGGCATTGGCTATCCGGTCCTGGTGCGCCCCAGCTACGTGCTCGGCGGTCGCGGTATGGAGATCGTCTACGACGCCCAGGGTCTCGACGACTATCTCCAGCGCGCCGGTCTTGAGCCCGGAGGCGTCTACGGTACCGGGCCACTACTCATCGACCGTTTCCTCGACGACGCCATCGAGATCGATGTCGACGCCCTGTACGACGGCAGCGAGCTGTTCCTCGGCGGCGTCATGGAGCATATCGAGGAGGCCGGTATCCACTCCGGTGACTCCGCCTGCGTCATGCCGCCCATGACCCTGTCCGACACGGAGATCGCTCGCATCCGACGCTCCACCGAGGCGATCGCCAAAGGTGTGGGCGTGCAAGGGCTGCTCAACATCCAGTTCGCCCTGGTCTCCGACGTTCTCTACGTCATCGAGGCCAACCCCAGGGCCTCGCGCACAGTCCCCTTCGTCTCGAAGGCATCCGGTGTGCAGCTGGCCAAGGCGGCGGCCCTCATCATGACGGGGGAGACGATCGCCTCGCTCAGGCGCTCCGGTCACCTCCCCAAGGCCGACGCCGCCGTCACCGATCCCGATGACCCGATCGCCGTCAAGGAGGCGGTCCTGCCCTTCAAACGGTTCCGTACCACCGAGGGTCGCGTGGTCGACACGATCCTGGGGCCGGAGATGCGTTCCACCGGTGAGGTCATGGGCTACGACGTCGACTTCCCGCGGGCCTTCGCCAAGTCCCAGGCCGGTGCCTACGGTGGCCTACCGGGAGAGGGAACGCTGTTCGTCTCGGTGGCCGACCGAGACAAGCGAGCCATCATCCTGCCGGTGGCTCGGCTCGCGGAGCTCGGCTTCACGGTCCTGGCCACGACCGGGACCGCACAGGTGCTGCGCCGTAACGGGATCGATGCCTTGGCGGTGCGCAAGATCAGCCAGGGCGTCGGCGACCACGGCGAGCAGACGATCGCCGGACTCATCGAGTCCGGAGCCATCGACATGGTGGTCAACACCCCCAAGGGTCAGGGTGCCCGCGCCGACGGCTACTCCATCCGCGCGGCCACCACCGGTGCCGACCGTCCCATCATCACCACCGTCCAACAGCTCCAGGCGGCGGTCCAGGCCCTCGAGGCCCAGCTGCGCGGTCCCTTCCAGGTTCGCAGCCTCCAGGAGCACATCGCCGCCCGTCGATCCCGGCGAGGCTCGGTATCCGAGTCCCGTCCCATGGCCCCCGTTGACGACAAGGAGACCAGATGAGTTCCGCCGCCGCCGCCCACCAGGGCAGTCGACGCCCCTTCGGATCCCGCCTGGCCGACGCCATGGACGACCACGGCCCCCTGTGCGTCGGCATCGACCCCCACCCGAACCTGCTCGAGGCCTGGGGCCTGGCCGACTCGGCCGCAGGCCTGCGGGACTTCGCCCTGCGGACCATCGACGCGGTTGGAGGACACGTGGCCGCCGTCAAGCCCCAGTCCGCCTTCTTCGAGCGTCACGGCAGCGCCGGCATCGCGGTCCTCGAGGAGACCCTGGCGGCCCTGCGTGACCTCGACACCCTGTCCGTTCTCGACGTCAAGCGCGGGGATATCGGTTCCACGATGGCCGGCTACGCCCAGGCCTACCTGTCCGACGACGCTCCTCTGGCCTCCGACTCCATCACGGTGTCCCCCTACCTGGGCTACGGGTCCCTCACTCCTGCACTCAACCTCGCCGAGGCCAGTGGACGCGGCGTCTTCGTCCTGGCCCTGACCTCCAATCCGGAAGGAGCCGGTGTCCAGCACGCCGTCAACGGGGACCAGGCCGTGGCCGCCGGCATCGTGGAGGGCGTGACCGCCTCCAACGCCCAGGCCAGTGGCGAAGGCAGGCTTGGCAGCATCGGGCTGGTCATCGGCGCCACCGTCGGCGGGGCCGTGAGCGACCTGGGAATCGACCTGCAGCGCGCCAATGGCCCGTTGCTGGCGCCGGGTGTGGGTGCCCAAGGCGCTGGGCCGGCCGAGTTGGAGGCCGTTTTCGGGCCGGCACGCCGTCAGGTCCTGGCCTCCACCTCACGCGGAGTTCTCAAAGCAGGACCCTCCATTGAGGCACTGCGAAAAGCCGCGTCGGCATCTGCCTATGAGGCCGCAACAGCCCTGCGGTGAGTCTTCAGGTGCTGCAGCCCGCCTCGGATTGAGGGTGTGTGCGGAAACACGAAGTCAGTTGTGGAATATGGGCCCCTGCGAATGCGAGTGCACCTGGCCCGACTTATGCTCGTGGTGCGGGTCACTGGTATTCGACCGGGAGGAGACACACCATGACGCTTCCGACGCTGACACCCGAGCAACGGGCTCAGGCACTGGAGAAGGCGGCTGCGGCGCGATCGCATCGCGCCCGTATCAAGTCCGAGCTCAAGAGCGGCGAGCTCAAGCTCTCCGAGTTCTTCACCGCCTCAGAGACAGATGATGTCCTGGGCAAGATGAAGGTCAGAGCACTGCTCATCTCCCTGCCACGTGTGGGGACCACAACAGCTGATGCCATCCTTGCTGACGTGCATATCGCCGAGTCCCGGCGGGTGCGTGGGCTGGGAGCGAACCAGAGGGCGGCACTCGTGGAGCGCTTCGGCTAGGAAGGCTGCTTAGACGTTGGGTCGTGCCGGCAGGTTCCGGTAGGCCATGATGTGGCCATGACCGACGTTGCCGCCACACACCCGTCCGTTCCCACTCTCGCCCGCCTGACCGTTCTGGCCGGCCCCACGGCGGTGGGCAAGGGCACTGTCGTCACCGAGCTGCGCAGACGCCATCCAGACCTGTTCGTCTCGGTCTCGGCCACCACCCGTCGGCCTCGTCCCGGTGAGGTCGACGGCGTGCACTACCACTTCGTCAGCGACGAGGACTTCGACTCGCTCGTCGCCAGTGGCCAGATGCTGGAGTGGGCTCTGGTCCACGGCGCGTATCGCTACGGCACCCCCCGAGGCCCGGTCCAGGACCGGCTCGATGCCGGATGCCCCGCACTGTTGGAGATCGACCTGGACGGTGCCCGGCAGGTGCGTCGGGCGATGCCTGAGGCCCGCCTCGTCTTCCTCGCGCCGCCGAGCTGGGAGGAGCTCGTCCGCCGGCTCGTCGGACGCGGTACCGAGGATGCCCATGAGCAGGAGCGGCGCCTGGCCACGGCCCGCACCGAGCTGGACGCGGCCGGCGAGTTCGACCACGTGGTCATCAATGACACCGTGGCGAGCGCCACCGCAGAGCTGGAGAGACTCATGGGATTGGGCAGTTAGAATAACGTGGCTCTGAACTATCGAGATTGAACCGGAGGCATGCACATGCTCGGAACCTCTCCCCAGCCCGAGGGCATCACCAACCCGCCCATCGACGACCTTCTGGAGAAGGTCGACTCCAAGTACGGGCTCGTGGTGGAGGCCGCCAAGCGCGCCCGCCAGATCAACACCTACACCCAGCAGCTCGAGGACAACCAGTTCGAGTTCTTCGGCCCGCTGGTCGACTCCGAGGTCGGCGAGAAGTCCCTGGGCATCGCTCTGCGTGAGATCGCCGAGGACAAGCTCGAGGTCATCCCCGGGGACGTGGCCCGCGCCCGCCGCGCCGAGGCCGAGGAGGCCCGTCGAGCCGCAGAGGCCGACATGTTCAGCGACATCTCGCTGGATGCTCCGGTCTCTCTCGAGGGCGGCGAGACTCCCACCAGCCTCGACGACATCCAGTTCTGAGCCCGGCTCGCCATGGACGAGCCGCACACCACTGCGAGTGAACGCGCCGTGACCGCCGTCGAGCGGCCACGGCGCGTCGTCGTCGGCGTCGCCGGGTCGATCGCCGCCTACAAGGCCCCCTTCGTCGTTCGACTGCTGCGTCAGGCCGGGCACGAGGTCAAGGTGGTGGCCACCGAGTCGGCGCTGAGGTTCATCGGTGCTCCGGCGCTTGCGGCGGTCAGCGGCCGGACGGTATCCACCGGGGTCTTCGACGACCCGGCTGCGGTTGAGCACGTGGCCGTGGCCGAGTGGGCCGAGCTCGTCGTGGTCGCTCCGGCCTCGGCGGACCTGCTGGCGCGAGTACGGGTAGGACGGGCCGACGACATGCTCACCGCGACGATACTGACCTGCCAGGCTCCCGTCGTCCTGGCACCGGCCATGCACACCCAGATGTGGGTCAACCCCGCCACCCGGGAGAACGTGGCCGTACTGCGCCAGCGTGGTCTGACGGTCATCGAGCCGGACAGCGGGCGGCTGACCGGCAAGGACTCCGGAGTGGGCCGGATGCCCGAACCCGAGCAGATCGTGTCGCAGGCCCTGGACGTCCTGGCACAGCCCGCCGTCGGGTTCGCGGGAGCGCAGGAGGCCTCGGGGGAGGGCGACAAGCATCTGCAAGGACGGCACGTCGTCATCTCGGCCGGTGGGACACGTGAGCCCATCGATCCGGTGAGGTACCTCGGCAACCGCTCCTCAGGGCGCCAGGGCTGCGCTCTGGCGGCGGCCGCTGCCGAGCAGGGAGCCCGCGTCACCCTGGTACAGGCGCACGTGGCCTCCGACCTGCTCAAAGCCCTGCCTGCGCAGGTGAGCGTTGTTGCAGCCGGTACCGCCTCGGACATGCTCCGCGTCGTGCGCGACGCCGCCCGCGACGCCGACGCCGTCATCATGGCTGCCGCTGTCGCCGACTACCGGCCTGTCACCGTGGCCGCCACCAAGCTCAAGAAGCAGGCACCCTCTGGAGTGGAGCACTCCGCTGAACCGGCCATGTCCATTGAGCTCACCACCAACCCGGACATCCTGGCCGGGCTGGTGAGCGACCCGCCTCGGCCCGGCCAGATCGTGGTCGGATTCGCCGCCGAGACCGGGGACGAGAACGGTGACGTGCTCTTCCACGGCAGGGCCAAGGCCCGCCGCAAAGGGGCTCACCTTCTGGCGGTCAACGCGGTGGGGGAGGAGCTCGGCTTCGGAGACGTTCCCAACGCCGTCGTCGTCCTGGATGCCCACGGCACGGAAGTGGCGCGGGGACAGGGCAGCAAGATGGACGTCGCCCGCCTTCTCGTCTCTCTGACCGCCGACCTGGTGAACGCGACCTGAGGCCCAGATTCCGCATTTTCGTGGGTAACGCCACGACGGATCAGTTCCGGCGGTGACTACGATGGGTGCGTGAGTTCCTCCTTACGTCTGTTCACGTCCGAGTCGGTCACTGAAGGTCACCCGGACAAGATCTGCGACCGTGTCTCTGACGCGATTCTCGACGCCATCCTCGAGCAGGACCCCACCGCGCGCGTCGCGGTGGAGACCATGGTGACGACCGGCCTGGTGCACGTGGCCGGAGAAGTCACGACGGAGAGGGCATACGTCGAGATCCCTGAGATCGTTCGCCAGGAGATCTCCGCCATCGGCTACACCTCCTCAGATGTCTGCTTCGACGCCCGCTCCTGCGGTGTGTCGGTATCGATCGGGCAGCAGTCCGCGGACATCGCGGCGGGGGTCGACAAGTCCCTTCAGGCCCGTCGGGACGACACGGACATCGATCCTCTCGACCTGCAGGGTGCCGGAGACCAGGGGCTCATGTTCGGCTACGCCTGCGACGACACCGCGGCCCTCATGCCCCTGCCCATCCATCTGGCGCATCGTCTGGCGGAGCGCCTGGCCTTCGTGCGCAAGCAGGGCATCGTCCCGGGCCTGCGCCCCGACGGCAAGACGCAGGTGACGATCGGCTACGACGGCCAGCGCCCGGTGAGCCTGGACAACCTGGTCATCTCCACCCAGCATGACGCGGACCGCACTCGTGCCTGGCTCACCGACGCTCTGCGGACGGAGGTCATCGAGCCGGTGCTGGCCGCTGAGGCCGAGGCCGGCACCGATCTCGACACCGCTCACACCGAGGTCCTCATCAATCCCTCGGGACAGTTCGTTATCGGCGGTCCGGCGGGTGACGCCGGGCTGACGGGACGCAAGATCATCGTGGACACCTACGGCGGAATGGCCCGTCATGGCGGGGGCGCCTTCTCCGGCAAGGACCCCTCGAAGGTGGACCGCTCCGCCAGCTACGCCATGCGCTGGGTCGCCAAGAACGTCGTCGCAGCCGGACTGGCCAGAAGGTGCGAGATTCAGGTGGCCTACGCCATCGGCTCCGCTCACCCCGTGGGCGTCTACGTGGAGACGTTCGGGACGGCGGCCGTTCCTGAGGAGCGCATCATGAAGGCCGTCAACGAGGTCTTCGACCTTCGTCCGGCCGCGATCGTGCGCGATCTCGACCTGCTGCGTCCCATCTACCGCGCCACCAGCTCCTACGGCCACTTCGGGCGTCCCGGCTTCAGCTGGGAGGCCACCGACCGCGTCGAGGCCCTGCGCCAGGCCGTCTGAGGCCCGTGTACTCGGGGCGGGAGACTTCCGAGGGGTTGTATGGCAACCGGCTACGACGACGCTTCTGCCTCCGTTGAGTCGGATGGCCCCGCACGTGGTTACGGCGTCAGCAAACAGGGTGCGCTGCTGGAGCTGCCGGAGCCCAGTCTGCGCACGGTGACGGTGGCCGGGGTCCGTGACCCCGTGGCCAGGGTTCTCCTGGACTCCCCGGTGCCGCACCTCGACCGCACCTTCGACTACTTGGTTCCTGCGGCGATGGCGCAGCAGGCCCTGCCTGGCACCCGGGTCATGGTTCGCTTCGGTGAGCAGGAGATGCGCGGATGGATCTGGGAGCGGGGGTCCACGACCACCCATATCGGCCGGCTCTCGGCTCTGCGCCGAGTGGTCTCCGACCTCCCGGTGCTGCCGGAGGGCTCGCGTCGTCTGATCGAGGCCGTCGCCTCCCGCAGCTGCGGAACACGCTCCGACGTCATCCGTCTTGCGGTTCCGGCCAGGCACGCCACCACGGAGAAGGCTGAGAGAGACAAGGTTCCCCTCGACCTTCCCACCTGGGAGCCGCCGTCCTCGAGTGAGCTCAGCTGGCAGCCTTACGACGGTGGTGAGGAGTTCGTGCGCCGCTTGGCCCACGGTGAGGCTCCACGCGCGGTCTGGTCCGCTCTGCCGGCGCAGCTGCCGCCGCCCGAAGCACGTTCGTCGGACGACGACGGTAGGCCCGTCCCGGTGGTCTCGCCGTGGCAGCTGTGCCTGGCTCGAGCCGTCCAAGCCACCTTGGCGAGCTCTCGCGGCGCCGTCATCGTGGTGGCGACGACCCATCAGGCTGAGACCCTCGCTGCCCGGCTCAGGCGCGACCTGGAGGGGGAACCGGTGGTGGTGCTCTCGGCCGAGCACGGTCCTGCGCGCCGTTATCGGGCGTTCCTGGCTCTCCTGCTGGGGCGAGCCCGGGTGGTCGTCGGCACCAGGGCGGCGGCCTTCGCCCCGGTGCACCGGCTCGGGCTGGCAGTCGTCTGGGACGACGGGGACAACCGGTTGGAAGAGCCTCACGCCCCCTACAGTCATACGCGCACGGTGCTCGCCCTGCGCTCGACGTTGGATGGAGCCGGCCTACTCATCGGTGGATTCAGCCGCTCCGTGGAGGCGCAGTCGCTCGTCGAGCAGGGATGGTGCCAGAATCTGGCGGCTCCACGGCACACTGTGCGCGGCGTTGTGCCTCGTGTGGAGGTCCCTGGCCCGGCTGAGCTGGACCGGGAGGGCGCGTCCGGGGCGGCCCGGCTCCCGTCGCTCGCCCATCAAGCACTGCGACGCGCCCTGCAGGACGGGCCGGTTCTCATCCAGGTGCCGCGCGCAGGCTACGCGCCGTTGGTGGCCTGCGCCCGGTGCCGCGAGGCCGCTCAGTGCACTGTCTGCGGCGGTCCACTGGCGATGGACCAACGGGGTCGCACCTCCTGCCGTTGGTGTGCACGTACGGTGGGCCAGTGGAACTGCCCCGAGTGCGGCGGCCATGGACTGAGGATGGCGACGGTCGGTTCCACCCGGACGGGTGAGGAGCTGGGGCGGGCCTTTCCGGGTGTCCCCGTGGTGGTCTCTGGAGCACGGGAGACCCACGGTGTCATCGACGAGGTAGACGACGCGCCACGTCTCGTGGTGGCCACGCCCGGGGCGGAGCCGGTCGCCGAGGGCGGATACCGGGCCGTCCTACTCCTCGACGGCGCCGCGCTATCCTCCCGTCCCGATCTTGGTGCTGCCGGAGAGGCGTTGCGCCAGTGGTCCAATGCGGTGGTGCTGGCGGCGCCGTCGGCCCGCGTTGTTCTTCTGGGAGGCCCGGAGCCGGTGGCGGCACAGGCCCTCGTGCGATGGGACCAGGTGGGATTCGCACGCAGAGACCTTCTGGAGCGGGCCGACCTGCACCTACCGCCCGCATGGCGAGTGGCCCGCTTGGACGGGCCGGTACGCGGCGTGGAATCCCTCCTGGCTCAGGCCGAAGCCGATGGCTTTGAGGTGCTCGGCCCGGTGGCGCCACCGCCTGTTCACGGTCAGGTGCTCCCCGGCGCGGCCAGAGCCCTGGTACGCGCTCCGCTGTCACATGGCAAGGCGCTTGCCACCATGCTCAGGGTACGACTGCGGGACCGATCAGCCCGCCGCGAGGAGCCGGTTCGTGTTGAGCTCGATCCCACCCGTTTGTGGTGAGGGAACCGTGAAGATGCGAGGGGAGAGAGGCAGACCCGCTCGGACGGCTCACTAGTCAGCGGTGCTACCCGTCACCGCTGTGACCGGCGACGTGGCGGGAGAGCCATGAGGCGACGTAGCGCTCAGCGTGTCACCAGGCGCCTGGAAGGGCGGCATGCCATGGGCCAGGGAGATGAGATCCGTCAGTAGCCCCGCGGCGGTGGACTTGACGTTCCACCCCTCACTGAGCGCGGTGACCGCAGCACCATCCACGATAGCGATGACCATCTCCGGTTCGAGCGGGCTGTCGAGCTGACGCAGCACCCGGCGCAGTGCGGCATTGAGACGTTGCCGCCCCTGACGGTAGGCGTGCTTCACCGGTGATGCCTGGCTGGCTGAGATGAGCTGAAGATAGTGCCCGAAGTAGGCGCCATGGGCGGGAAGAGTCGCTTGGAGGATGAACCGCACCCGTTGGGGGACGTCCGGAACTCCCTTGAAGGCCTCCACCCGGTCGGCGACGTGCTCCGCCCGAGACGCCCACAGTCCGATGTTGACCAGCCCCGCCTGATGGAGGAGATCCTCCAAGCCGTCGAAGTAGTAGGTTGTCGCGGACAAGGAGCACCCGGCTCGCTTGGCGACACTGCGGTGGCTGATCGCGGACGGTCCTGACTCACGGATGATGGCCGCCGCGGCTTCGATGATGGTCTGACGACGGTCCTCACCTCGCGGGGTCACTCGCGATTCTGTGCGAGAGCCTGCGGGTACGGACACATCACTACTCGCTGCCTCTCCAGCGTCATCTGCATCAGTACGAGCCATACCCATCATCTTACGACGACAACGCGTTGAAGTCCGTAACAAGACGGTGATAATGACCTCGTGAGCAAGCAGTGTCTATTCAACTCGTCGTCAACTGCTCTCAGTGAGTGGGTCAGACTTCGGGGTGAGCCTGCTCCTCAGTCAGCTCCGACCCATGAATCGCACGAGAACGGAAGATTGCCACCATGGCGATCAGCGCGATCACCGTGAGATAGACCGCAGGCGCCAGGGGGGAACCGGTGACCTTGATGAGCCATGTGACAATAAACGGTGTTGTTCCGCCAAGAAGCGCATTGGCTCCATTGAAGGATAGGGCAAATCCCGAGTAGCGCACGTTGGTCGGGAAGGACTCAGCCAGGAAGGTGGCCAGAGTTCCATCATTGGCCGTCAACGCTATAGCGAAGACAATCTGACACAGGATGACCACGGCGAGCATGCCCGCAGCCTTCGTCATCACAACGAACAACGGAATCGTGAGCACAATGAACGCGACGCAGGCGGCGATGAGCATCCGACGACGCCCAAAGGAGTCCGACAGGTGCCCCATGAGGAAGATCGCCGCAATGTACACGACCAGCATCACTGAGGTAGCCAGAGTGGAAGTGTCCTGGGAGAATCCGAGCTCTTCGTGAACATACGTCGGCATGTAGGTGAGAAGCATGTAGAAGGCGACGGCGTTGAGGCAGGAGACTCCAAAGGTAATGAGGGTCTCATGCAGGTGGTCTCGCAGCAGCAGCCGCAGCGGTTCGGACCAGCTGGCGGCCTTCTGCTCCTGTGGCATCTCCGCGCGCATCTCCTGGTATGCGGGGGAGTCCTCCAGGTGCACCCGGATGTAGCGGCCGATGAGCCCCAGTGGCCCTGCCAAAAGGAAGGGAACTCGCCACCCCCAGGTGTTCATGGCATCGTCGCTGAGGACCGAGAACATACCGGTCACCATGAGAGAGCCGGCAAGGAGGCCACAGGCAGTAGAAGCCGGAACCAGCGACGTGTAGATACCGCGCCGAGCCGGAGGTGCGTACTCGGCAAGGAAGGTTCCGGCACCCGCGTACTCGCCGGAGGCGGAGAATCCCTGAATCATTCGCAGGACAAGGAGGCTAATGGCGCTTGCCATGCCGATAGCCGCGTACGTGGGAAGGAGACCGATGAAGAATGTCGATCCGGACATGATAAGAATCGACCAGGACAGTGCCCAACGGCGTCCCCAACGGTCTCCCCACGCCCCCCATACAACGGCGCCGATCGGGCGCAGAATGAAGGACATCGCGAATACTGCATATGTTGAGAGCAGCTGGACTGATTTATCTGCCTCTGGGAAGAAGGCGTGACCAATGACGGTGACCAGGTATCCGTACGAGGCGTAGTCGAACCACTCAATGAAGTTTCCGATGAAGCTCGCCTTCGCTGCACGCCTCAGTGCGAGACTTCGTTCTGAGTCCAGATGATGGTCTTTCGTGCTTCCTGAGTGGGAGGTGTTCATAGCCTATGACTCCGGCTCGGTGGATGTCGACGATGACGTAATGGTCATCCCAAGGTGAGACGTTGATGACTCTACATGTGATCCTGTCTGCCCGCTGGGAGTTGGCGCAGGCAGACAGGATCACAAGGGGATCAGGACGTAGATGCGCGTGATTTCCGGGCGATGGCGTCCACGATGATCGGAGCCAACCCACCGCCGACAATGAGCAGTCCGCCGATCATCCCCATGGGGGTGAGCTTCTCTCCCCAGACGAGCAGGCCGCACAGAATGGCGACCGGACACTCCCAGTAGGAGATCGTCGAGTACTCAACGGCAGGCAGGTTGCGCCCTGCAACGACCAAGAATCCCAGCGCGAACAGGCCGCAGACGAGGAAGAGGGCCACTGCCCACATCCAGTTGGTGGCGGTGAAGGTGGAAATGCCGTGCCAAGGACGCAAGACGATGGACATGACCAGCGTCGCGCAGGCGGCCCAGAAGAAGTTCCACACACCGCGAACGATTGAATCAACGTCCTTACGGTACCCGTAGAAGAACAGTGCCAGACCATAGAAGATTCCGGACAACAGGCCTAAAAGATCTCCTAGGCTCTTCTGAGGGAAATCGGGCGTTGAGGCAGACAGATCCAGTCCGAAGGTCAGACTCCCGTTCTTGAAGTCGATAATTCCAATGGTCAGCAGCATTCCTATGAACACAAGAGACAGGAAGATGCCGGAGAGCACGCTGATCTTCTCTTTGCGGAAAATGCGTGCGAGCAGTGCGCAGAACAAGGGTCCAGTGTAGATGAGAAAGACGGCGTTGGAAATGGTCGTCATCAACGTCGAGGAGATGTAGCACCCCAGGGACAGGCCGATGCTCACTCCTCCCAGGATCACGGTGGTGCTCAGGCGGGTGCGGCGGAACAGCCCGGCCTTCCCGGTGAAGATGAGGATAAGAATGAACCCGAGTAGTCCGACGCTCATGCGGCCGAAGGCCAGGAATGAACCGATGACGGACTTGTCGGCGTGAGCGAGGCCGGCGGTCGTGCCACGACTGATGGTGCCGACAAGCCCCATCCCGGTGGCGGAGAGAAGCATGGCGATGGCGCCCAGCTTCTTGTTCATGACGTACTCTGTGACAGAGGATTCAGCGGACGATGTCTGTGACATGGCAGTTGTGTCTCCTGAGTTCTCCCCCGGCGTGCGCGACGGACCGGCATCCTTGCCAGGTCTCGCGCGGTCAGGAGGGCCTTCCCAGTCCTATGGAGCGTCCGCTGACCGCGCTGCGAAGAGCAGAGCCGGGTAACGTGCGGGGCGGCAGCCCGGTCCCATGAGCCGCCGCCCCGCACCCTTGAGATCAGACCAGAGTCGGGTCAGCGACCTGGTTGGGGAAGTAGTCCTCGCAGCCACCCTCACGGTAGACGTCGGCCGTCGCGCAGTGCAGACCACCGCCGAAGGCGTAGGCGTCACGGAAGGGAACCGGGATGACGTTCATGCCGAGCTTGTCCATCTGCTCCATCTGGTGGACCTCACTGGCCTCAACACACACGGTCTTGTGGTCGATGACCAGGCAGTTCATGGACAGCCAGACGGAGGAGTAGCACAGCGGCGGCGGAACCTCGTGGGCCGGGGGAGCCGCATCGACGATCTGCCAGTCATTGGCCTCGAAGATCTTGCGCTGCTCCTCGGGCAGGCGGCGGTGCGGGTTGTTGATGATGAGCCCGGGCCGCAGCGGCACGAAGGTGGCGTCGATGTGGATCGGGTAGGGGTCGCCGGGGAAGTTCACTGCGTGCACCCGCAGGTCCGGGTAGTAGCGCTTGAACCACTCCATGGCCTTGCGGTTGGTGGTCAGACCGTGCTGGATGAACAGGTCCTTACCCACGCGCATGACGTCGGCCGCGTCCCACATCGGCTCGACCTCAGTGGTCACGAAGTCCTTGGCGGCGGTACGCTCAAGGCGCTCCTCCAGGGAGATCCGCTCGTCGTAGTAGTTGTGCTTGTAGGACTTGTCCGTCAGCCGCGGACGAGGGGCCTGGGTCCACTTGAACTCCGGGTCCTCCTCGAAGTACTGGTTCATGAGGGGCCAGTAGGCGAGGTACTCGAAGTAGCGGCAGCGGAACGAGTTGGCCGACGCCATGATCTCGTCACCGATGGTGAGCAGGATGTCGCGCGGGGGCATCTGGGTGAAGCCCGACTCCGTGCGGAAGTCAGGCGTCTGGATGGCCTGGTTCCACTGCAGCGGCGTGGGGCGGTCCACCTGGACGCCCAGACCCTCGAGGATCTTGACGTAGTTGTCGAGCTGCTCGTTGGCGGCCTCAACGGTGGCGGTGGGGCGGGGGCCCCACATGCCGCGCATCTCGGAGTCGATCGGCACCTTCTCAGAGGTGGCGGGCTCCTCGGGAGGAATAACCGAGAAGTCGGCGCGTCCGACGATGACACGCTTGAGAGGGTCGAAGTCGTTCCAAGAGTTGACGATCTTCGTCATGAGTAAGTCACTCCTTTGTGCTCGATGTGTGATGAGTGAATGAAGACAAATGATGTGGCTATGGTTCAACATTGTCATTCTACTCTGAACGAACCGCAAATGTAGCCGTAGGAGTATATGAGTGTAAGAATGATTGCTGAACCGTGGCACGGTCATTGTGGGTTAAGGGTGTTCACCACCTCCTTGAAAGACCGATGCCGTTGCTCCGGTCAGGCCCTGCGGATGCGCGTGTCGAGTTGCTCGGGAATTGGGGGATGGATATCGTCCGGCCCCCCGTAGTTTCCTCCGGGAGTCACGATAGTCCCTGCGTGGCCCTCAATGATGGAAACGGCGTCCTCAAGACGTCCGATTGCCGCCATATCACCAGTCAGCTCAACAAATCGGCACACCGCCTCAACCTTTGGTCCCATGGAACCACTGGGAAGTCCCATGGACCGCAGCTCTGCCGGCGTCGCCCTCGGAACCTGTTTCTGGTTCTCGGTCCCGAAGTCCTGAAACACTCCATCAACGTCCGTGAGGATAAGAAGCGCATCGGCCTCCAGGGCCTCGGCCATGACCGACGCCGTGAGGTCCTTGTCGATGACGGCTTCAATACCCTTGAGGGTGCCCTCCTCGCTGCGGACGACGGGCACACCGCCGCCTCCGGAGCAGACGACGATCGCACCGGCATCCAGCAGGGTGCGCACTAGACGGGTCTCGATGACGCGCTGCGGCATGGGGGAGCCGACGACGCGGCGGTAGTGCTCGCCGTCGGGCTTGACCACCCAGCCCCGCTCCTCAGCCAGCTTCTCGGCCTCCTCCTTGGTGTACACCTCACCGACGAACTTGGTGGGGTTGGAGAAGGCCGGGTCACCGGCCATCACCAGGGTCTGATTGACCATGGCGGCCACGTGACGACCGGGCAAGGCGTTCTGCATGGCCTGCAGCAGCCAGTAGCCGATCATGCCCTGCGTCTGGGCACCGAGGGTATCGAAGGGGTAGGGCTCGGAGAGGCGCTCGTCATTGGCGGACTGCAGGGCCAGGACACCCACCTGGGGGCCGTTCCCGTGAGTCAGGACCAGCTCGTGCTTCTCCGCCAGCTTGGCCAGCTCGTGGGCCGCGATCTCGACATTGCGGATCTGGGTACTGGCGTCGGGCTTCTCCCCCCGACGCAGCAGGGCGTTTCCTCCGAGGGCGACGACGATTCTCACAAGTCAGTCCCACTGTCCCAGGGTCGCAACCATCACGGCCTTGATGGTGTGCATACGGTTCTCGGCCTGGTCGAAGGCGACGTTGCGCTCGGTCTCGAAGACGTCGTCGGTCACCTCCAGGCCCTCCATTCCGGTCTTGGCGAAGATGTCCTCACCGACCGTGGTGTTGCGGTCATGGAAGGCCGGCAGGCAGTGGAGGAACTTCACGTCCGGGTTGCCGGTGGCCTCCACCAGCTGGGCGTTGACCTGGTAGGGCGCGAGCAGGGCGATGCGCTGATCCCAGACCTCCTTGGGCTCACCCATGGAGACCCACACGTCGGTGTAGAGGAAGTCGACGCCCTTGACGCCCTGGGCGGTGTCGTCGGTGATGAGGATGCGGGCGCCACTGTCCTTGGCCAGCTTCTCGGCCTGAGCCACCACCTCGGGAGAGGTCTGCAGCTCCTTGGGGGCCACCATCCGCACGTCCATTCCCATGAGGGCCGCCGAGATGAGCAGTGAGTTGGCAACGTTGTTGCGCGCGTCGCCCAGGTAGGCGAAGGAGATCTGCTCGATCGGCTTGTCGGCGTGCTCCAGCATGGTCAGCTGGTCGGCGAGCATCTGGGTGGGGTGCCACTCGTCCGTCAGTCCGTTCCACACCGGGACGCCGGAGAGCTCAGCCAGAGCCTCGACGTGCTCCTGCTTCTTGCCGCGGAACTCGATGCCGTCATAGAAGCGGCCCAGCACCCGAGCGGTGTCCGCCACGGACTCCTTGTGACCCATCTGGGATCCGGAGGGGTCGAGGTAGGTGACCTGTGCGCCCTGGTCGTAGGCGGCGACCTCGAAAGAGCAGCGGGTGCGTGTCGAGGTCTTCTCAAAAATGAGAGCGATGTTCTTACCGGTCAGCCGCTTCACCTCGCGGCCGGCCTTCTTGTCCGCTTTGAGCTGGGCGGCCAGCTCGAGTAGGGAGCTCCACTCCTCGGCCGTGAAGTCGAGCTCTTTGAGGAAACTGCGGTTGTGCAGGGGGTGGGACATGAGGATTCCTTCGTCCAGTGTGATGATGTACTGACAGTTCTTCTTATGTGTCGGCCAGGGCCGACTCAGGCAAGCGGGTCCCGCAGGGTCGGGCAGCTCATGCAGTGTGGACCACCGCGACCGCGACCGACTTCCGAGCCGGGAATGGTCAGGACCTCGATGCCATGGGAAGTAAGGTACTCGTTCGTGTTGACGTTACGTTCATAGGTAACGATGACACCGGGGGCGATGGCCAGGGAGTTGGAGCCGTCGTCCCACTGCTCACGGGCGGCGGCCATCGAGTCCTGGGGCGTGATGAGAACGTTGAGCTCGTCGACACCCAGGGCCTGGGCGATGACGCGGTACATGTCCTCGGGGGCGTTGCGTGTGACGCTGATCTGCTTGTCGCCGTCCGGGCGCAGCGTGAGCGTCGGCAGCTTCCCCAGGCCGCCGTAGATGGTGAACGTGCCGACGTCGACCATGGTCATCACCGTGTCCAGGTGCATCTGGGCGCGTGTCCGGTTCATCTCGACAGCGATGATCCGATTCACCGTGCCTCCGGCGAACAGGCGGCTGGCGAGCCTCTCGATGCCCTGCGAGGTGGTGCGCTCGGAGACTCCGACCAGAACGGCGCCGTTGCCGATGATCTGGACGTCTCCACCCTCCACGGTGGCGGGGCCGGCCTGCGTGCCCTCGGACCACACGGGGAAGTCGGAGCCGGCGAAGAGAGGGTGCCAGCGGTAGATCGCCTCGTAGTTGATGGTCTCGCGCTGCCGGGCCGGCATCATCATCGAGTTGATGGAGACGCCGTTGTAGATCCAGCAGGACGTGTCGCGGGTGAAGAGGTGGTTGGGCAACGGCGGCAGAAGCAGGTCGTCGTCGTCCATGGAGGCCAGCACGAGCGAGTCCGGGCATGAGGTGCGCTCGAGCAGCTCGGCCTTCGTGATCCCGGCGATGAGCACCTCGGCCAGCTCGGCCCCGGACAGCCCCTGGGCCAGGGCGCGCAGCGGATCGGCGGCGCTGGGGCCGTTGGTGTTCTCGTTGACGACTCGGTCCAGGACGTATTGCCTGGCTTCGGGCACCTCCAGGGTCTGGGCCAGCAGGTCGCTGAGGTAGAGCACCTCGATGTCGCGGTCGGTCAGAACTCGTGCGAACTGGTCGTGCTCCTCCTGGGCTCGCTCGAGCCACAGGACGTCATCGAAAAGGAGGTGGTCCTTGTTCTGCGGAGTGAGTCGGAGCATCTCGTTGCCGGGCCGGTGCAGGATGACCTGGCGAAGCTTCCCGATTTCGGAATCTACGGAAAAATCCATGACTCCCTCTCTGACACTGCACTGTGTCACCGATGTGGATCATGACGCGCATCACGCGCTCGGACTGTCAAAGTGGTACGTCCGTACCGAATTGGTACGAGCGTACCAGAGTTCCTGGGGCTTGGAAACCCCCTGGTAGAAAGAAGTTCTGAGTGCACCGATTGAGCGATCGCGATCGGTACGTGACGTTGCTCCCATCGGGTGTTTTGCCTCTTCGGGAACTGCTGTTGAGCGCTCTTGGAGCGTCGAGGCCGCGGGCCTGCGTCAGTAGATGACTCACAACCGTCAAGGGTGATCCGTCCCGGATGGAACCTCCCGAGTCCCAAGGCGCCGAAGTGGGAGGATGGCGGACGTGAACGCATCGTCCTCCTTGACGACCTCCAGCCCCGCACGCGCCGTCAGTGCCGTTGTCTTCGACTACGGCAACGTCCTGTACGCCTGGGAGCCCATGGCGGCCGTCGCCGGATACGTCTCGGCTGACGACTGGGAGGAGTTCGTGGTCGACGGAGGGTTCCTGACCTGGAACGAGCGACTCGACCGGGGAGAGCCCTTCGAACAGGTGCTCGCCGACTACACCCGAACCCACCCCGGCCGCCCCGACTGGGCGGAGATCCTCTCCTTGTACCGGCAGCGCTTCACCGACTCGCTGACGGGTCCTGTTCCCGGTATGGCCGCCCTGCTCGACGACCTCCTTGGGAGGGGTGTAGCGCTGTACGGGCTGACCAACTTCGACGCCGCGCCCTTCGAGCGGGCCAGGCTCCTGGTTCCCCAGCTCGAGCGCTTCGTGGGCATCGTGGTCTCCGGGCGCGAGCACCTGGCCAAACCGGATGCCGCCGTCTTCGACCTTCTTCTGAGTCGCTACCGTCTCCAGGCCTCCAGCACCCTGTTCGTCGATGACTCGGCAGTCAACATCGAGGCGGCCGACCGCCTGGGAATGCGCACCCACCACTTCACCGGTGTGGGACGGCTGCGCTCCGAGCTCATCGCACTGGGCCTGCTCCCCACGCCGGACCGGCATTGAACCCCGCACTGGGTGACTTCGCCCCTTAGACTCAGCCGCATGCGTGTGCTTTTCGCCGGAACCCCCGAGGCGGCCCTGCCCACCCTGGAGGCCCTCATCGCCAGTGAGCACGACGTCGTCGGGGTCCTCACCCGCGCTGACGCTCGCAAAGGTCGCGGCCGGACACTGCATCCCTCGCCGGTGGCGGCCGTGGCTCGCGACGCGGGGCTCGATGTGCGCACTCCGGCAACCCTCAAGGGGGAGCAGGCCGACGACGTGCACGCGTGGGTCAGCTCTCTGAAAGTCGACGTCGCCGTCGTGGTCGCCTACGGTCGCCTGGTCCCGACTGATCTGCTGGACGTTCCTGAGCACGGCTGGCTGAATCTCCACTTCTCGTTGCTGCCCGCGTGGCGGGGTGCCGCCCCGGTCCAGCGGGCGGTCATCGCCGGTGAGGAGGTCACCGGGGCCTGCGTGTTCCGCCTCGAGGAGGGGCTCGACACCGGCCCCGTCTATGGCCGACTCACGGAGGCCATCAGCGGTCGGGACACCAGCGGGGACCTGCTCGAACGGCTGGCGCAGGCCGGGGCGCCCCTGGTTCTCGATGTGCTGCGCCGTGTTGAGGACGGCAGCGTGCGTCCGGAGCCTCAGGACGACGCGCTGGCCACGCTGGCCCCCATGCTCTCCTCGGCCGACGGTCTGATCCGCTGGGAGGATCCGGCGCTTGCCATTGACCGTCGGATCCGGGGCGTCACTCCGGCGCCGGGCGCCCACACCACGTACCAGGGGTCCCGGTTCCGTCTGGGCCCGGTCACCCCGGTACCGGAGGTCACTGATCTGCTGCCCGGCCAGCTGCGCGCCACCAAGCACGAGGTCCTCGTGGGAACCGGGGGCTGCGCAGTCCGCCTGGAGCAGGTCGCGCCCGCCGGGCGCAGCTGGATGCCTGCCGATGCCTGGGCACGGGGGGCGCGCCCGGAGGTGGGGGCCGTCCTGGGGGACTCGTCTCCCAGGAACAACGACGCTGAGAGAACGATCTGATGGGGGAGCGATCGACACGCCGGGGTGCGTCGGGCGGCCACGACGAGAACCGGCGAGGTGCGGGCCATGGGAGGGGCGGCGCTCCTGGCGGGCGCCGGGAGCAACGCGGCAGGCGAAGTGAGCGCGGTGGTCCTCACCAGGGTCGACGAGCCCAGGGCCGGCGCTCCTTCGAGCAGGATGGCCCGCAGACGGGTGCGTCGGCGCGCCCGGCGCGGGGCCGATCTGACTCGGCGCGTCAGGTGGCGCTGGAGGTACTCACCCGTGTTCGCCGCGATGACGCCTTCGCCAATCTCCTCCTGCCCGAGCTGCTGGAGACCGCCGACCTGGATCGGCGTGACGCCGGTTTCGCCACTGCTCTGACCTACGGGACCCTGCGGCTGCGGGGGCGCTACGACGCGATGATCGCCGCCTGCACGGACCGTCCGCTGGAGCGCATCGATCCGGCCGTGCTCGACGTTCTGCGCCTGGGGGCCCACCAGCTCATGGGCATGCGGGTTGCTCAGCACGCCGCCGTGAGCACGACCGTGGACCTGGCCACCACCTCCTGCGGGCGCGGCGCGGCCACCTTCGTCAATGCGGTCATGCGTCGCCTCAGCGGACGGGACCTGGACTCCTGGATGGACGAGCTACGCCGGGACGCCCCCGATGAGACGACCGCTCTGGCCCGCACCCAGTCGCACCCGGAGTGGATCGTCAAGGCGCTGCGCCAGGCCTTGGTCACCCACGGTCGCAGCGGCGAGGAGCTCGAGGCGCTCCTGGCCGCGGATAACGCCGACCCCGAGGTGACCCTGTGTGCCAGACCCGGCCTCATCGCTCCGGAGGCGCTGGCCAAGGACGCCCGCAAGGCCGACCGGGTCCACGACGTCGAGCCTCGCCCCGGCAGGATCAGTCCCCTCGCCGTCGTCATGGTCGGGGGAGACCCGGGCCGGATCGAGGCGATCCGCGACTGCCGGGCCGGGGTCGAGGACGAGGGCAGCCAGCTGGTGGCACTCGTTGCGGCACACGCCCCTGTGGAAGGCCGCGACGCGCGCTGGCTCGACCTATGCGCCGGGCCCGGTGGCAAGGCCGCGCTTCTCGCCGCGAGGGCCGCGCAGACGGGCGCCCAGCTGCTGGCCAATGAGGTCAGCCCCCATCGGGCCGACCTGGTGCGCTCCGCCCTACGAGCCATCGCGCCGGACGTCGCCCGGGTGCGTTGCGGTGACGGGCGTGACCTCGGGCGCGATGAGCCCGGCGCCTACGACCGGGTCCTTGTCGACGCCCCCTGCACGGGTCTGGGGTCGCTGCGCCGCCGCCCAGAGGCCCGCTGGCGCCGACAGCCGCAGGACGTCACCGTTCTGGCCGAGCTTCAGCGCGAGCTGCTGGCCAGCGCCCTGCGCGCTGTGCGACGCGGGGGAGTGGTGACCTACGTGACCTGCTCCCCGCACGCCCTGGAGACGACCCTCGTGGTGCGCGACGTGAGGCGGCTGCTGGAGCGCGAGGGCCTGCGCACCGAGCCCCTGCACGCCGGGGACGTCGCCACCCGTCTGGCCCCTCAGCCGCCGGCCGGATCCGACCGGGAGACGCTCCAGCTCTGGCCCCACCTCGACGGCACCGACGCCATGTTCTGCGCCCTGCTGCGCCGCACCAGCTGACTGACCAACCACACCAGCGCATCATGAGGAGCATCCCGATGACGGCCATCCACCCCTCGATCCTCAACTGCGACATCGCCCACCTGGCCGACGAGCTCGACCGGGTCACGGGCGACGCCGGCGCCCCGGGCGCCGACGGGCTCCACGTCGATGTCATGGACAACCACTTCGTGCCCAACCTGTCATGGGGGCTGCCGGTGGTCGAGGCGGTGCTCGCCCACTCCTCGCTGCCCGTGGACGCCCACCTCATGATCCGCGACGCCGACCGCTGGGCGCCGGCCTACGCCGAGGCCGGCTGCCAGATCGTCACCCCCCACGCCGAGGCCACGACGGCGCCGGTGCGTCTGGCGCGCGAGCTCCACCGGCTCGGCGCCGGCGCGGGCATCGCCCTGAGGCCCGCCACCCCCCTGGAGGCCGTTGCCGATGTCCTGGGGGAGTTCGACCTCCTCCTGCTCATGACCGTGGAGCCGGGCTTCGGCGGCCAGTCCTTCATCGAGTCGATGCTGCCTAAGATCCGCCGGGCGCGCGAGCTGGTCGGTGCCAGAGGGCTCGACCTGCGAGTGCAGGTCGATGGCGGCATCACAGCCCAGACGATTGAGCGCGCTGCCGAGGCCGGGGCGGACGTCTTCGTCGCCGGGTCGGCGGTCTACCGGACCGACGACGCCCTGGCCGCCATCTGCGAGCTGCGTGAGGCAGCCTCCTCGCACCGCCATGATGCTCGCGATGAACACTGACGACGCCGCGGGGCGCTGCCAGCGACCGGTATTGACGCCCTGTTGGAGGAGGTGTTCGTGATGCAGGTGTGACAGCCGATGCGCTGAGCCACTCCGCCCCATCGGGCTTGTGGGAAACCTCAAAGGCGTTCGAGGGGTGAGAGACATCTTTGCCAGGCCCCCGTTATGCCGCCCCATTACTGGGGTCTCGATTGTTACACCAACGCAACTCTCACTCTTTGTGAGGTTTCCACAAATGGAATGTGGTGCCTCGACCACGTAACGTCATAGTCCAGTGGATCCGCCCCTCGACGATTGTAGGGAAAGCACGGATCCACCCCGCCGGCCCAAGGAGGGCCCGCCGCCAGCCCGGCAGCGTCCAGGTAAGGAGACTCTTGGTGACCCTCTCCCGTATCCTCATCGCCAACCGTGGCGAGATCGCACTGCGTATCGTGCGAACCGCCCGCGACCTTGGGGCGACGTCGATCCTCCCGTACACGCCCGAGGACCTCATGAGCCCCGCCGCAGAGCTCGCCGATGAGGCCTACGCACTGCCCGAGGGATCGTCCTACACCGACGCGGCGGCGCTGCTCGAGCTGGCCCGCACCACCGGCGCCGACGCCATCCATCCCGGATACGGGTTCCTGTCCGAGGACGCAGACTTCGCCCGCTCCATCATCGAGGCGGGGATCACCTGGGTCGGGCCCTCACCCGAGGCCATGGACGCCCTTGGAGACAAGATGAGCGCCCGAGCCACCGCCGAGCGGGCCCAGGTCGCCCCGGTGCCGGGCATCACCGACTCGGTCACCGACGCCGAGACCGTCATCGCCTTCGCCGCCGCCCACGGCTACCCGGTGGCCCTGAAGCGCACCGACGGTGGCGGCGGACGCGGCATCACCGTCCTGCACAACGACGACGAGGTCCGGACCACCCCGGCCTTCGAGTCCGCGGCGCAGGGCGGCGGAACCCTCATCCTGGAGCGATTCGTCACAGCCGCACGTCACGTCGAGACCCAGTGCGCCCGGGACAGCCACGGTGGTTTCGCCGTGGTCTCCACCCGCGACTGCTCCCTGCAGCGACGCAACCAGAAGCTCCTCGAGGAGGCTCCCGCGCCCTTCCTGCCCGAGGGCGTCCACGGGCGTCTGGTCGAGGCCTCCCGTCGCCTCCTGGAGACGGTCGACTACGTCGGGGTGGCCACCTGCGAGTTCCTCCTGACTCCCGAGGGCGATATCTGGTTCCTGGAGGTCAACCCCCGTCTGCAGGTGGAGCACTGCGTCACCGAGGAGGTCGCCGGCACCGATCTGGTCGAGGTCCAGCTGCGCATCGCCGAGGGCGGTCACCTCGGGCAGGTCAACGAGCCCCGCGGTCACAGCCTCGAGCTGCGCATTACCTGTGAGGACCCCGCCCGAGGTCTGGCCCCCTCCACCGGTACCATCACCCGCCTGCGCTGGCCGGCCGGTCCCGGTATCCGCATCGAGTCCGGAGTCACTGAGGGCGACGTCGTCACCCCCTTGTTCGATCCGATGCTCGCCAAGATCATCATCACCGGTGCCAGCCGGGAGCAGGCCATCGCTCGAGCCCGGCGAGCCCTGCGGGAGACGGTGGTCGAGGGCGTCACCGTGTGCACTGCCCTGCACTCCGAGGTCCTGACCCGCCCCGAGTTCACCGCCCCCGACGAGACCGGGCGGCTGGCTGTGACCACGCGGTGGATCGAGAACGAGGTGCTGCCCGCTCTCGCCGACGCCGCGGCGACATCGCAGGCCGACGGCTCGGCGGAGACGGTCGCCAACCCTCGTACTCGCTCCAGCTACATCATCGAGCTCAACGGCCGCCGCATGCAGCTGACTCTGCCCGACGGGATCCTCGCCCCCTCCAACCCGGCGCGGGGCTTCAGCCCCCGCAGCAACCGGGCCCAGCCGCTGCGCGGCCGTTCGGGCCCAACCCGCTCGCCTCGAGGCGCAGCCCCTGGTGAGATCGGGACCTCCAGCGGTGAGCCCGGTGTCATCGCCGCTCCCATGCAGGCCATCGTCACCCGGATCTGCGTGGAGCCGGGCCAGCCGGTCTGCCAGGGCGATCTGCTCGTGGTCCTGGAGTCCATGAAGATGGAGAACTACGTCCACGCACCCAGCGACGGCACCATCTCGGAGATCCCCGTCAGCGCCGGACGCACCGTCTCGGCCGGCGATGTCCTGGTGCGCATGAGCACCCCCGAGAACGACTCCGAGGAGGCCTGAACCGTGACCACCGCCCCCATCACCGGCCCCGGCGCATCTGCCGAGACACCGGCCCAGGGAACGACCATGGCCGACTCGGAGGCCACCACCGCCTTCCGCCAGCGCATCGCCCGCATCGACCGGGAGGCCGAGGAGCACGCCGCCGCCCGTCAGCACGCCAAGGGCAAGCGCACCGCCCGCGAGCGCATCAACGACCTGCTCGACGACTCCACCTTCCTGGAGATCGGCCGCTACACCGGTTCAGGCGCCGGCGACAAGGCCCGTCCCTCGGGCGTCGTCACCGGCTTCGGCCAGATCGACGGCCGCCAGGTGGCCGTCTACTCCCAGGACTTCTCCGTCTCCGGTGGCGCCCTGGGCACCATCGAGGGAGACAAGATCGTCCGGCTTTTGGACGACGCCCTGCGCCTGCGCATCCCCGTCATCGGACTCATCGACTCCGGCGGCGCCAAGATCCAGGAGGGCGTGGGTGCCCTGCGCCAGTACGGGCGCATCTTCAACCGCACCTGCGCCGCCTCCGGACTGGTCCCGCAGATCAGTGTCATCCTGGGGCCCTGCGCCGGTGGCGCCGTCTACAGCCCGGCCCTGACCGACTTCGTCATCGCCACCCGCCAGGCCTCCCACATGTTCGTTACCGGCCCCGACGTCGTACGCGCCACAACCGGCGAGCAGATCAGCGCCGAGGACCTCGGCGGTGCACAGATCCACGGCTCGGTCTCCGGGGTCGTGCACTACGTGGCCGACGACGAGGAGGACGCCCTGGGGCAGGTCCGCACCTTCCTGGCTTACCTGCCCTCCTCGGCCGAGCTCGATGCTCCCATGTACGCCTACGACGACAACGACGCCCAGGCCGACGCCGAGGCCGCCCGCAGCGTCGGCGAGATCGTCCCGGCCTCCACCCGGCAGGCCTACGACGTCGTCGAGGTGGTCTCGGCCGTCGTCGACCACGGCGAGCTCGTCCAGGTCCAGGAGGAGTTCGCCCCCAACGTCGTGGTCGGCTTCGCCTGCTTCGAGGGCCACCCGGTGGGGATCGTCGCCAATCAGCCGCTGGTGGACGCCGGCACCCTGGACGTCGACGCCTCCGAGAAGCTCGCCCGCTTCGTGCGCTTCTGCGACGCCTTCGGGCTGCCGGTGGTCACCTTCGTCGACGTCCCCGGCTACCGTCCCGGAGCCGAGCAGGAGCACGCCGGCATCATCCGCCGTGGCGCCAAGGTCATCAACGCCTACGCCACCGCCACCGTGCCGCTGGTGACGATCGTCCTGCGCAAGGCCTATGGCGGCGCCTACATCGTCATGGGCTCCAAGGCCATCGGCGCCGACCTCAACTTCTGCTGGCCGGGAGCCGAGATCGCCGTCCTGGGAGCCGCCGGCGCCGTCGGCATCATTCACCGACGCGACCTGGCCAAGGTCCGTGACGAGCAGGGGGAGGAGGCCGCCACCGCCGAGCACGAGCGGCTCGTGGCCGAGTACACCGACGCCGTCATCAACCCGGACAAGGCCGTGGCCATCGGTGAGATCGACGCCGTCATCGCCCCCGAGGACACCCGCAACGTCATCGTCGACTCACTGGCCGCGCTGCGCGCCAAGAACGACGCCCGCCCCGAGTCCCCCAAGAAGCATGACAATATCCCCCTCTGACCCCGGCTCCGAGACCCACTCGCCTCCGCCTCCGCCGTATTCCCCCTCTTCACCCGACCCCAGTTCAGGTAACCGTTCCGAGACCACCGACCACGCCGTCGCAACACCGAAGGACACCACTACCGTGCACACGAACTCGCAAGCCCCCAGCCCCGCGACCACCATCGCTGAGCGCCTGAGTGGAGGCGAGCCCTACATCATCACCTTCGGAGGACAGGCCACCCCCTGGCGCCAGACGCTGGCCGACCTGGTCTCCCTGGACCACGCCCTGGCCGCTGACGTCGTGGCGGTCGACCGGGCCGTGGCCGAGCGCCTGGCCCCCGTGTCCACCGACCTGCTCACCGTGACCCCGCGCGGCTCGAGGCTCCTGGACGACGAGGCCGCACCGGTCGCCCCTCAGCACCGCACCACCGCCGACGGCGCCGACGTCTCCGTGCCTGGCATCCTCATGGCCCAGCACGCCGTCCTGGCCTCGCTGCCCGGTGCCGGCATCGACCCGGCCGCCCACGCTCCGGTGAGCGCCATCGGCCACTCCCAGGGTGTGCTGGGCGTCAGCCTGCTCCAGGCAGTGCAGGCCGGCGAGCGCGAGCGCGTCATCGAGGTTCACGCCATCGCCCGCCTCATCGGTGCCGCGGCCACCCGCACCACCCGCCGCCTCGACCTGGGCACGGTGGGGGAGTCCACCCCCATGCTCTCGGTCCGCGGTGTCACCCGCAGCGTGCTCGACGCCGTCCTGTCCCGGGTCCCCGGCTCGGAGCGGATCTCCGTGGGCGTGACCAACGGCCGTCAGGCGCACATCCTCTCGGGGCGCCCGGCCGACCTCGAGGCCGTTGTCACCGCACTGGAGGCGGCCGCCGCCCGCAGCGCCAAGGCCCGCAAGGACCGCCGCCGCGGTGGCGCCGTCCTGGCCCCGGTCACCGAGTTCCTCACCACCTCGGTGCCCTTCCACACCCCGCTGCTCGCCGGCGCGGTCGACGACGTCGCCGCCTGGGCGGCCGCCTGCGGCCTGAACGAGAAGCTCGCCCGTGAGCTGGCCACCGCCGTGCTCATCGACCCGGTCGACTGGCCCGGTCTGGTCACCGGGGCCCTCGCAGCCGGATCGGACGCCCCGGTGCGCACCGTCCTGGACCTGGGGCCGGGCAACGTCCTGGTCCGTCTTACCGAGGGCGTCGTGGCCGGCACCGGCACCACCGTCGTGCCCGCCGGGACCGCCAAGGCCATTGACGACCTCGACCGCGCCGGCGCGGCCCCCCGTCCCGGCGTCGACCGCTCCCGCTTCGCCCCCCGCATCACTCGCCTGCCCGACGGCCGCCTCACCCTTGACACCGCCTTCACCCGCCTGACCGGGCGCAGCGCTGTGCTGCTGGCGGGCATGACCCCCACCACCGTGGATCCCGCCATCGTGGCGGCCGCCGCCAACGCCGGCTACTGGGCCGAGCTCGCCGGTGGGGGCCAGACCACTCCCGCCGTCCTGACCGAGAACCTCCAGGGCCTGGAGAAGGCCCTCGAGCCCGGGCGCACCGCGGCCTTCAACGCCATGTTCATGGACCGCTACCTGTGGAACCTGCACCTGGGGACCCAGCGCCTGCTGTCCAAGGCTCGCGCCGGGGGCGCCCCCATCGACGGCATCACCATCTCCGCCGGGATCCCCGAGCTCGAGGAGGCCACCGCCCTGCTTGAGCGCCTCCACGCCGAGGGCTTCCCCTACATCGCCTTCAAGCCCGGCACCGTGGACCAGATCCGTCAGGTCCTGGCCATCGCCCGCGCTGTGCCCGACAGCCCCGTCATCATCCAGATCGAGGACGGGCACGCCGGTGGCCACCACTCGTGGGAGGACCTGGACACCATGCTCCTGGCCACCTACGATGCCATCCGCGCTGTGACCAACGTGGTGCTCGTCGTCGGCGGCGGCATCGGTACGCCCACCCGCGCCGCCGACTACCTCACCGGCCGCTGGGCCGAGGCCTACGGCACGGCTGCCGCCCCCGTCGACGGTGTCATGATCGGCACCGCCGCCATGACCTGCCTGGAGGCCAAGACCAACGACGACGTCAAGCAGCTCCTCGTCGACACCCCCGGAATCCCCGAAGACTCGGGAGTCGAGGGCGGCTGGGTCGCCTCCGGGGAGTCCATCGGCGGTATGACCTCGGGACTGTCCCACCTGCGCGCCGACCTCTACGAGATCGACAACTCCTCGGCCCGGGCCTCCCGCCTCATCCAGGAGCTCGCCGGTGACGAGGCCGCCATGGCCGCACGCCGCCAGGAGATGATCGACGCCCTGGCCAAGACCGCCAAGCCCTACTTCGGTGACGTCGAGGAGATGACCTACCTTCAGTGGGCCACCCGCTACGCCGAGCTGTGCGTCGCCCCCCACGAGGGGCGCAGCGCCACCCGTGCCGACTGGGCTGACGAGGGCTGGTACGACCGCTTCATCGACCTGCTGCACCGCATCGAGGCCCGCCTGAGCCGGGCCGACCACGGCGAGATCCCCACGCTCTTCGCCGACTACGACGCCGTCATCGACTCCGACGCCGCCCTGGCCGCCCTGGCCGAGCACTACCCGTCGGCTGCCTCCACCCTCGTGGAGCCCGTCGACGCCGCCTGGTTCGTCGACCTGTGCCGCAAGCACCCCAAGCCCGTGCCCTTCGTGCCCGTGGTCGATGCCGACATCCTGCGCTGGTGGGGCACCGACTCCCTGTGGCAGTCCCAGGACCCGCGCTACACCGCTGACCAGGTGCGCATCATCCCCGGTCCGGTCGCCGTTGCCGGCATCACCACCATCAATGAGCCGGTCGGCGAGCTGCTGGGCCGCTTCGAGACCGCCGCCGTCGAGGCCCTCCAGGAGGCCGGCACAGGTGAGCAGGAGGCCGCCGGCCGCCTGGGCGCCGCCCCCGCCGTGGCCGACGGCGTCCTGGCAGCTCCCGTGGCCGACGCCAAGGAGCTCGTCCAGGTGGCTCCCCACGTCCTGTGGAACGGCCACCTGACGGTCAACCCGGCCATCGTCCTGGACGACGACGCCTACAACGTCGTCGCCCGCCCGGACGTGGCCGAGGACGCCTATGACCTCGACATCCGCCTCGACACCCACTGGGACGGCACTCCCGGCGGAGACGCGATCCATGCCGTGCGCCGCCTCGTCGTGCCGCTGCGCCTGGCCCGCGCCTGGGACGGCGCTGCTCCGCTGGTCGACCCCGAGCGCATCAGCGAGACGATGAACGACCTGCTGCGGGCCACCGCCGGCGTGGGGGCCGTGTCCATCACGGGCGACCATGTCGACCACCTGCCCGAGGTCCGCCCCGCGCAGGCCGGGGCCACGGACGTCCTGGGACGCCCCACCACCCAGCCCTTCGGCACCATCCACGGCTCCTTCACCCTGGCGAGCACCCTGGGCCACGACCACGCCTCGGTGACCGCCGACGCCCTGCCGTCGGACCTGTCCGCCGCGCCCTTCGTGCCCGACGCCCTGCTCGGCCCCTGCTGGCCGGTGGTCTACGCCGCCCTGGGCAGCGTCGTCGAGGACGGCATGCCGCTCATCGAGGGCCTGCTCGGTGCCGTCCACCTGGACCACACCATTGACCTGCACCTCACCCTCCACCAGCTCCGGGAGGCCGCGGCCACGACCAGCCCCACAATCAACGTCACCGGCTGGGTCGCCGCGCTGGAAGAGTCCAGCGCCGGCCGCGTCGTCGACGTGCGCCTGGAGCTGACCGACGCCACCGACGGCACCGTGGTGGCACTCATGCGTGAGCGCTTCGCCATCCGCGGCCGCGCCTCCGGCAACGCCGTGCCCAGCGCCCCCGAGCTCGCCGGCGGCACCGGACGCGAGACGGCCCCGGCCGCACGCCGCATCCTGCGCCGCACCACTGTCACCGCGCCTGCGGACATGACCGCTTTCGCCCGGGTCACCGGTGACTTCAACCCGATCCACACCTCCTACAACGCCGCCCACGTGGCCGGTATGGAGGCCCCGCTCGTCCACGGCATGTGGCTGTCGGCCACCGCCCAGCAGGTGGCGGCCTCCACCGCGGCCGACGGCTCGCGCCACGTCCTGGCCGGCTGGACCTACGTCATGACCGGTCCGGTCGAGCTGAGCGACGACGTCGAGATCACCGTGGAGCGCACCGGACTGGTGGTCGGCGGCGGCTACGTCCTGGAGGTCGTCTGCCGCATCAACGGCGAGGTCGTCTCCCGCGGCACCGCCGTGACGACGCCCGAGCCCACCGCCTACGTCTACCCCGGCCAGGGCATCCAGGCCCCCGGCATGGGCCTGGACGAGATGAACTCCTCCAAGGCCGCCCGGGAGATCTGGGAGCGGGCCGACGCCCACACCCGCGCCGAGCTGGGCTTCTCCGTCATCAACCTGGTGCGCGACAACCCCACCGAGATGACCGCCCGCGGCGTCACCTACCGCCACCCCGAGGGCCTGCTCAACCTCACCCAGTTCACCCAGGTGGCCCTGGCCACCGTCGCCATGGCAACCACTGCGCGTCTGGCCGAGGCCGGTGCCCTGGTGGAGAACGCCGCCTTCGCCGGCCACTCCCTGGGCGAGTACACGGCGCTGAGCGCCTACGGGCGCGTCATGCCCGTGGAGACGACCATCTCGATCGTCTTCCAGCGCGGCTCCACCATGCACTCGCTGGTGCCCCGTGACGCCGACGGCGCCTCGAACTACCGCATGGGCGCCCTGCGCCCCAACCAGGCGGGCATCAAGGCCGACGAGGTCGAGGCCTACGTGAGCTCGATCTCCGAGGCCACCGGCGAGTTCCTCCAGATCGTCAACCACAACCTGGCCGGCGTCCAGTACGCCGTGGCCGGCACGATCAAGGGCCTGGACGCTCTGGCCGCCGACGCCCGCGCCAAGGCCAAGGCCCGCGGGGGCAAGAACCCCTTCATGTTCGTCCCCGGCATCGACGTGCCCTTCCACTCCGAGGTGCTGCGCCCCGGCGTGCCGGAGTTCCGTGGCCGGCTGCTCGAGCTCGTCCCCGAGGACCTGGACGTCGCGCGCCTGGTGGGCCACTACGTTCCCAACCTCGTGGCCCGGCCCTTCGCCCTGACCCAGAACTTCGCCCGTTCGATCCTTGAGGTCGTGCCCTCCGAGCCCGTTGAGGAGATCCTGGCCGACTGGGACTCCTGGGTGAAGCGCCCCACGGAGCTGGCCCGCGTCCTGCTCGTCGAGCTCCTGGCCTGGCAGTTCGCCTCCCCGGTGCGCTGGATCGAGACCCAGGAGGTCCTGCTGTCCTCCCCGAGCGAGGGCGGCCTGGGGATCGAGCACATCGTCGAGGTGGGCCTGGCCAATTCCCCCACCCTGGCGAACCTGGCCACCAACACCCTGCGTCTGCCCCAGCACGCCGGACGCCACGTCACCGTGCACAACGCTCGCCGCGACGAGGCCCGGGTGCTGGCCACCGACACCGACCCGGCCGTCGAGCTCACCGAGCCGGACTTCGACGTCCCGGCCGCCGAGGAGCCGGCTGCTGAGGCCCAGGCTCCCGCGCAGAGCGCTGCGGCCGAGCAGGCTCCCGCTCCCGCTGCCGAGGCCGCACCCGCTGCGGCGGCTCCAGCCGCAGCCGGACCGGTGGATGACCTGCCCTTCGGTGCGACCGACGCCCTGACGGTGCTCCTGGCCCACGCCTCGCGCATCCGCCCCGAGCAGATCGGCGCCACGGACACCACTGAGACACTCACCAACGGAGTCTCCTCGCGTCGTAACCAGCTCCTCATGGACCTGGGCACCGAGCTCGAGCTCGCCTCCATCGACGGCGCCGCTGACGCCGACATGACGGCCCTGGCCGCCACGGTCGCCAAGGGCGCCCCCGGCTACAAGGCCTTCGGTCCGGTCCTCACTGAGGCCATCCGCGTGGGACTGGGCCGGCTCCTGGGCCCCTCCGGCGTACGCGCCTCCCGCATCGCCGACCGCGTCACCGGCACCTGGGGCCTGGGTCAGGGCTGGGTCTCCCACGTGACCGCCGCCCTGTTCCTGGGCACCCGGGAGGGCGCCTCGATGCGCGGCGAGGACCTGGCCTCCCTGGGCTCCTCGGCCCCGCTGACCAGCGCGAGCGCCGTGGACGCCCTCATCGACTCCGCCGTCCAGGCCGTCGCCGCCGACCACGGTGTGAGCGTCGCCAAGCCGAGTGCCGGCGGTGCCGGGGGCGCAGTGGTCGACTCCGCGGCCCTGGACGCCTTCGCCCAGAGCGTGACCGGCTCCGAGGGCGTCCTGGCCACCACGGCCCGCACCCTCCTGGACGCCCTGGGGCTGGCCGAGAAGGCCACCGTCCCGGCTGATGCCGACGACGAGGCCTCCCGTACCCGGGCAGCCATGGCCGCCCTGGACGCCGAGCTCGGCGCCGGATGGGTCAAGTCCGTCACCCCGGCCTTCGCCCCTGAGCGCGCTGTCCTCATCGATGACCGCTGGGCCACGGCCCGTGAGGACGTCGCCCGACTCGGCTCCGGCGAGACCGACCTGGACGCCTTCCGCCGGCTCCTGGCCCCCGAGCGCTTCGTGGGTCTGGGACAGGCGGTGGCCGATCACGCCACCTGGTGGGCCGAGCAGGCCAAGGCCTCCGACCTGGCCGACGGCGCCGAGCGCGCCGCCGTCCTGACCGCGATCGCCCAGGCCGCGCCGAAGACCCCGCAGGCCGGTGACGCCACGGTGCGCTGGTCCGAGGACGTCGCCGTCGTCACCGGTGTCGCCCCCGGCTCCATCGCCGCGGCCGTCGTCGGGGAGCTGCTGGCCGGTGGCGCCACCGTGGTGGCCACCAGCTCGCGCCTGACCCACGAGCGCCTCGAGTTCGCCACCACCCTGTACCGCGAGCACGCCGCGGCCGGCGCCAAGCTGTGGATGGTTCCCGCGAACCTGTCCTCCTACCGGGACGTCGACGCCCTGGCGGAGTGGATCGGCAACGACCAGGTGGTCACCTCCGGTGGCTCCACCAAGGTCGTCAAGGAGGCTCTGGTTCCCACCCTCCTATTCCCCTTCGCCGCGCCGCGAGTCTCGGGCACGCTGGCCGACGCCGGCCCGGCGGCCGAGTCCCAGACCCGCCTGCTGCTGTGGTCGGTGGAGCGCACCATCGCCGCCCTGAGCGCCATCGGCACCGACACCCACGTCGACCACCGTCTGCACGTGGTCCTGCCCGGCTCCCCGAACCGGGGCACCTTCGGCGGTGACGGCGCCTACGGTGAGGTCAAGTCCGCCCTGGACGCGATCGTCAACCGCTGGTCCTCGGAGCGGGCCTGGGCCCAGCGCGTCACTTTGGCCCACCCACGCATCGGATGGGTCAAGGGCACCGGCCTCATGGGTGGTAATGACCCGCTCGTCGCCGCCGTTGAGGCAGCCGGGGTGCGTACCTGGACCACGGAGGAGATCGCCTCCGAGCTCACCGGCCTGTGCACCACCGAGGTGCGTACTCGGGCGGCTCAGGCCCCGGTGAACGCCGACCTCACGGGGGGACTGGGTGACGACATCGACCTGGTGGCCCTGCGTGAGAACGCCGCCGCGCAGGCCGCTGCGCCTGCCGAGGAGACCGAGGCCCCGGCCGTCATCAAGGCCCTGCCCACCCCGGTGGTCCCGACTCAGCCCACCGCCCCCCAGTGGGGCGAGGTGAGCGCCGACCTCGACGACCTGGTGGTCATCATCTCCACCGGAGAGGTCTCCACCTGGGGATCGGGCCGTACGCGCCGCGAGGCCGAGCTGGGAATGAGCGGCGGCGAGGACGTCGACCTGACCGCCGCCGGTGTCCTCGAGCTCGCCTGGGGCATGGGTCTGCTCACCTGGCAGGACAGCCCCAAGGCCGGCTGGTACGACACCGACGGGGAGATGGTCGAGGAGTCCGACATCCTGGAGCGCTACCGCGACGAGGTCGTGGCCCGCTGCGGTATCCGCGAGTTCGTCGACGACGGTGTCATCGCGCCGATCGCCGACGAGGAGGTCACCGTCTACCTCGACCGCGACATCACCTTGTCGGTTCCCGACGAGGCCACGGCCCGCACCATCGAGGCCTCCGACCCCGAGCACACGCTCGTGGTTCCCGACGCCGAGACCGGCGAGTGGACCGTCACCCGACTGGCCGGCTCACTGGCCCGGGTGCCGCGACGCGCCGCGCTGTCACGCACGGTCGGCGGCCAGTTCCCGCGCGACTTCGACCCGGAGCGCTGGGGCATCCCCGCCTCAATGACCCAGGGCATGGACCCCATCGCCTCCTGGAACCTGGTCACCGCCGTCGACGCCTTCCTGTCGGCCGGCTTCACCCCGGCCGAGCTCCTCAAGGCCGTTCATCCCTCCGACGTGGCCTCCACGCAGGGCACCGGGTTCGGTGGTATGGAGTCGATGCGCAAGATGTTCGTCGGCCGGTTCCTGGGGGAGGAGCGTCCCAGCGACATCCTCCAGGAGGCCCTGCCCAATGTCGTGGCCGCTCACGTCATGCAGTCCTACATCGGCGGCTACGGCGCCATGGTCCAGCCGGTGAGCGCCTGCGCCACCGCGGCCGTCTCCATTGAGGAGGGCTGGGACAAGATCGCCCTGGGCAAGGCCGACGTCGTCGTGGCCGGCGCCATCGACGACATCTCGATCGAGTCGGTCGTCGGCTTCGGCAACATGAACGCCACCGCAGAGGCCGCGGCCATGCGCGCCAAGGGCATCTCCGACCGCCACTTCTCGCGCGCCAACGACCGCCGTCGCGGCGGATTCGTGGAGGCCGAGGGCGGCGGCACGGTGATCCTGGCCCGTGGTTCGGTGGCGGCCCGCATGGGGCTGCCGGTGGCCGGTGTGGTCGGTTTCGTCTCCTCCTACGCCGACGGCGCCCACACCTCGATCCCGGCTCCCGGCCTGGGTGCCCTGGGCGCCGGCCGCGGCGGGCGCAGCTCGCGCCTGGCCAAGGCCCTGGCGGCCCTGGGCGTGGAGGCCGACGACATCGCACTGGTCTCCAAGCACGACACATCCACCGGTGCCAACGACCCCAACGAGTCCGAGCTGCACACGCGTCTGGCGCGCGCGCTGGGACGCTCCGAGGGCAACTCGCTGGTGGCGGTCTCGCAGAAGACCATCACCGGTCACGCCAAGGGCGGCGCCGCCGTCTTCCAGGTCGCGGGCCTGACCGAGATCCTCGCCTCCGGTGTGGCTCCCGGTAACGCCTCCCTGGATGTCGTCGACGCCCCGCTGGCCAAGGACGCCTTCTGGGTGTGGCCGCGCAGGCCCATCCGTCTGGCCGGCCGTGGTGGCCAGGACGGGCGCGTCCCGGGCGCCGGCCCGGTGCGGGCCGGTCTGCTGACCTCGCTGGGCTTCGGACACGTCTCCGGCCTCATCGCGATCGTCCACCCCGGTGCCTTCGAGGCCGCTCTGCGTCAGGCCGAGGGCCAGGAGGCGGTTGACGCCTGGCTGGCCTCCGCCAACGCCCGCCTGGCCGCCGGGACCAGGCGCCGCCGCGCCGGAATGATCGGTCGGGCCCCGCTGTTCGAGCAGGTTCAGGGCCGTCGTCTGGGGGAGGAGTCCAAGCAGCGCGACCCGCATGAGGTCGAGGCCGCCATGCTGCTCGACCCCGAGGCCCGTCTGGGCTCCGACGGCGTCTACCACGCGGGTGAGTAACCACCTCACCTAAGCGCTCACAGGACCGGTTTCACGGGTTATGGGTACCATTTCCGTGGAACCGGTCCTGTCTGTGCTCGCACAGTCTTTCCAAAAGGACATTCCTCAATAATTTGTAAGCTCTTCTTTATTGGAACTCGATGATGACAAAGCCGCGGCTTCCAGATGCTCCGCAGACCTCACCTGATTCCACTGTTCTGACGGTAGGCACGGACCTGGTGCACATTCCGGGTTTCTCCGCCCAGCTCGAGCAGCCCGGCACCGTCTTCGCACAACGCGCCTTCACTGCGCGCGAGCTCCGAGAGGCCCGGCGTCGCGCGCAGGAGCGGGGAACGACCCCGGCCCAGCACCTGGCTGCGCGGTGGGCGGCCAAGGAATCCTTCATCAAGGCCTGGAGCCAGGCCCACGTTCTGTGCGCAAAAAGTCGCGGGACGAGCACATCTCCGGTTATCCTGGCTGAGGACGTCGACTGGCGTGAGATCGAGGTTGTCGCCGATCGGTGGGGCCGGCCTTCCTTACGCCTGAGCGGCACCATTGCCCACGCTGTTGAGCGCAGCCTCGGAGAGGAGGTATCAACCCCAGGGTGTTGGCCGGTTTCCATGAGCCATGACGGTGACTATGCCGCGGCCATCGTCCTTCACGTGCGTTAAGTCGTGCCCACGCAGAAGGACCAGTGAGGAAACCTCGACCATGATGTAGTGAGCGGTCATTGCTGCCCGTCATGTCATGTCACGTGCGGAGTTGCGCATCATCCGTGGTGCTTGATCTGTCACTCATGGTCGCGCCATCAGGAACATCAACGACGAGCCGCGATATGCCGCGCACGCCGATCCGGATCACTCACGAGACTCCAGGAGTCCCTTCTCCAACGGCTGCAGCGGTATGTCTCCCCTCTGACTGACGTGAGGACATATAGATGACTGCCACTACCTATCAAGCCATCGCGATGATCGTCTACTTCGTGGCCATGCTCGCCATCGGGGGCTGGGCATATCTGCGAACGGATAACTTCGACGACTACATGCTCGCCGACCGCGATCTCAATCCCTGGGTGGCGGCACTGTCGGCGGGTGCCTCGGACATGTCGGGGTGGCTGCTGATGGGACTGCCGGGAACCCTGTACGTCAGTGGACTGGTCGAGGGATGGATCGCCGTCGGACTGACGGTCGGAGCCCTGGCCAACTGGCTGCTGGTGGCCCCGCGTCTGCGCGCCTACACCGAGGTCGCCAACAACTCGATCACCGTTCCCAGCTTCCTGGACAACCGACTCCACGACACGCATCGGTTGCTGCGCTGGTCCAGTGGCCTCATCATTCTGGTCTACTTCACCTTCTACGTCTCCTCCGGCATGGTCGCCGGCGGCCGTTTCTTCGAGTCCTCCTTCGGAATGGACTATCGCCTCGGCATGGTCATCGTCGCAGCCATCACCGTGGTCTACACGCTGATCGGCGGGTTCCTGGCCGTGTCCTACACCGACTTCGTCCAGGGAGTCATGATGGTGACCGCCCTGGTGATGGTGCCCGTCGCGGGCGTCATTCGGCTCGGGGGACTGTCCAACCTGGCCAAGGCCATCGCCGAGGTCGACCCTCACTACTGGGTCATCTGGGGGCCGACGACGACGCTGCTCGGAGTCATCTCGGCACTGGCCTGGGGGCTGGGCTACTTCGGTCAGCCGCACATCATCGTCCGGTTCATGGCCATACGCAGCCCCAGGGAGGCCGTGGCCGGAGGCACCATCGGAATCGGCTGGATGCTCTTCGCCGTGCTCGGTGCAGCCGGCACCGCGATCGTGGGCGTGGCCACCTACCAACACGACAAGAAGCAGCTGGCCGACCCGGAGACCGTCTTCATCACGCTGGGCAAGCTGCTCTTCCACCCGTTGGTCGCCGGTTTCATGCTGGCAGCCATTCTGGCCGCCATCATGTCGACGATCTCCTCCCAGCTGCTCGTGACCTCCTCGGCGCTCATCGAGGACCTGTACGGCTCCTTCGCCCGTACCCGAGAGGAGAAGATCAGTGGCAACCGCATGGTGCTCTACTCGCGCATGGCGGTCTTCGCCATCGCCCTGGTCGCGGCGGTCATGGCCTGGAACCCCAGTAAGACGATCCTCGACCTCGTGGCCTTCGCCTGGGCCGGCTTCGGCGCCTCCTTCGGACCGACCATCCTGCTGTCGCTGTACTGGAAGCGCTTGAGCGCCATGGGGGCCTTTGCCGGAATGATCACCGGGGCCGTCGTCGTCATGATCTGGGGGAACGTCTCCGGTGGCCCGGGTGGCATCTTCGACCTCTACGAGATCGTGCCCGGATTTGTGGGCAACCTGGCTGTGGCCGTGGCCGTATCTCGGATGAGTCAGCCCTCGAAGGAGATCTCGCAGGAGTTCGACGCCGCCGTCGCCGCCTCACGGGCATAGACGGCCCACACCATTGCTCACTGCGCCGTGGATCATCATGGCGCCTTGAGCGGTCCACGACTGCGGCTGTGGCGGCCCACAACGACGGTCGCCACAACCGCAGTGGCCATGTAGCGATCAACGTTGTATCCTTGCGGCCAGCAACGTGCTCCGGGGTCGGTGAAAGTCCGAACCGGCGGTCACAGTCCGCGACCCGCTCGCACCACAGCTGCCTGAGGCGGCCAAGGGTGCGGCGGCTGAGCCGGTGGAATCCCGGCACCGACGGTGAAAGTCCGGAGGGGAGGATGCGCGTGGCGCTCGGCGGGGTGACCCGCGACTCGAGGCAACGTCCCGATCTTACGCATGACGGTGAGCTCACCGGATGGTGAACCGAGCGAGCGCCCAGCACGTGTGTGCGCCGACCGACGGTGTACAGGCGGACCCCGGTGCAGCCGGGAGCGCCCGTTCCCGGAACGACCCGGGAGGATATCGTCGTGTACAGCCCCAGCCCCATCGGCAAGGCCGCACGCTCTCGAGCTTCCTCCACCGCGGCATCCCGCGATGTCCAGGAGCCGTTGACATCCTCGGCCTCGCCGGTGCCCTCGCCGTCGGGGTCCGTCTCAGAGTCGTCGCGCACGGCTCCGGCTCACCATGAGCCTCGTATCCGCGCAGCAGGCCGCCGCGGCCCGTGGCCGGCGTTCCTTCTCGGCGCTACTCTGCTCGTCGCCTGGCAGGCCGCCGCGGCCTCAGGTGCCGTTCCTGCCATCTTCCTGCCCAGCCCGCTGGCCGTCATCAACCGCATGTGGCTGGGCCTGACCCAGGCGGGGCTGGCCTCCTACGCCGGGGTGACGCTCAAGGAGGCGCTCCTGGGCTGTCTGCTGGCCGCGGCCTTCGCGCTACCACTGGCCTGGGCACTGCACCACTGGCGGTTCTTCTCCCGGGCCGTCCTGCCCTATGTCGCTGCAAGCCAGGCGGTTCCAGGTATCGCTCTGGCTCCGCTCCTTGTTCTGTGGATCGGCTACGGCACCCTGCCGGTGGTGATCCTGTGCGCGTTCATGGTGTTCTTCCCCATCACGATCACCGTGCTGCTGGGGCTGCGGGGCCTGGACACGGACATCATCGACGCCGCTCGGCTCGACGGCGCGCACGGGCTGAGCATGCTTGTGCACATGGAGCTGCCCATGACGCTTCCGGCGATCTACACCGGGCTGCGCACAGGGTTCACCCTGTCCATCACCGGCGCGGTCGTCGGAGAGATGATCATGGGCGGCGAAGGTTTGGGAATGCTGTTGTCCACGCAGCGCGACAAGGTGGACACCACGGGCATGTTCTCCACCATCACCCTCCTGTGCATCCTGGCCACCACCATCCACTGGGCGCTCCACGAGCTTGAGCAGCGCAGCCGCACCGTGGACGCCCTGCGCGGCCGGCGCGCCGGCTGAGCCACCTCGGCCATCAAGCTTCGGCCCCATCGTCCTGCCCCGATCCCCCTGGAAAGGAAACACTCATGCCCCTCTCGCGCCGCCACATGCTCGCCAGTGGTCTCCTCCTGGGCGGAACCGGCGTGCTCGCCGCCTGCTCCTCACAGGCAAGCGGCCCACTGACCATCGGGCTGACCTACACGCCCAACATCCAGTTCGCCCCCTTCTACATGGCCAAGAAGGACAGCAAGTACGCCTCCGGGGTGAACCTGCGTCATCACGGGGCCCAGGAGGGACTCTTCGACGCCCTTCTCAGCGGAAAGGAGCAGCTCGTCGTCGCCGGAGCAGATGAGGCCGTCGTCGCAGCCTCCAACGGGTCCGACCTTATCGTCGTCGGCGGCTACTACCGGTCCTACCCGGCCTGCCTCATTGTCCCGGAGGGCTCTGCAATCAAGGCGCCTGCGGACCTCAAGGGCAAGACCGTCGGTACGCCGGGACGCAAGGGGGAGACCTGGTACGCCCTCCAGCTGGCCATGGACACCGCCTCGCTGAGCGAGTCCGACCTGACGATCCAGGACATCGGCTACACCCAGCAGGCGGCGCTCGTGGGCCGCAAGGTCGACGCCGTCGTCGGCTTCTCCAACAACGACGCCGTGCAGATCAAGCAGGCCGGCACCGCGGTGCGCACGATCCAGCCGGCCGAGTCGATCCCCCTCATCGGCGTCTCCCTGGTGACGACCCGCAAGCTGCTGGACTCCCGGCGCCAGGACCTCCAGGCGGCGGTCAAGGCCTCAGTGGAGGGCATGACCGCTTTCGTCAAGGACCCCGACGCCGCCGTCGAGGCGACCAAGGAGTACGTGCAGGACCTGGTTGACTCCACTCAGGCTGCCAACGCCCGCGAGGTCGCCGTGGCCACGGGCAAGCTGGTCAGCGGGGAGGGCAAGGCGGCCGTCGGCTCAGTGCGGGTCGACGACTTCACGCCAATGATCGAGTTCCTCGCCTCCCACAAGATCCTGGGCGACAAGAAGACGCCCAAGGCCGCCGAGGTCTGCGTGCCCCTGACGCAGTAGAGCGCAGGAGAACGAGCCAGGATGTCCGCCCCGGGGACGTCACCTGGGGCAGGCGTCTACAGCCGGCAGGCCAGCAGTGAGGAGACGAGGATGGCGCGCGCCCCGACCTCGTAGAGCTCGTCCATGACCCGGTTCATGTCGGCTCGCGGGACCATGGCGCGCACCGCCACCCAGTCGGGGTTCTGCAGGGGGGAGACGGTGGGCGACTCGATGCCCGGGGTGAGGGCCGTCGCCAGGTGCAGCTTGTTCATGGGGATGTCGTAGTCGACGAGCACGTAGGCGCGGGCGCGCAGTACCCCCTCCAGCCGCCGTACGAGCGTGGCCAGGCCGGGCTCTGCGCGAAACTGCTCGGTAGTGATGAGCACGGCCTCGCTGACAAGGATCGGATCCCCGAAGGTCTCCAGGCCGGCTGCCCGCAGCGTCGTGCCGGTTTCGACGACGTCGGCGATGAGGTCGGCCACGCCCAGCTGGACGGAGGACTCCACGGCGCCGTCAAGGTGAACGGTCTGGGCGTCCACGCCCCTGGCGGCCAAGTAGCTGCGCACCAGGACGTCATAGGAGGTGGCCACGCGGCGTCCGGCGACGTCGGCCAGGGAGCTCATCGTGCCCTTGGGGGCGGCGAAGCGGAAGGTGGAGCGGGCAAAGCCCAGGGGCAGGTGCTCGACGGCGTCGACCCCGGAGTCCAGGAGCAGGTCACGGCCGGTGATGCCGGCGTGGACGGTGCCCTGACCGACGTAGACGGCGATGTCGCGTGGCCGTAGGAAGAACAGCTCAACGTCGTTGGCCTCGTCGACGAGCACGAGCTCACGGCCCGTGCGGCGGGTGCGGTAGCCCGCCTCGGAGAGCATGGTGATGGCGGGATCGGACAAGGAGCCCTTGTTCGGGACGGCGATACGCAGCACGGCGGTTCCTGATCTGTGGTGGGGGAGTCGAGTAGGAGTCGTGAGGGGCTCGGGGACTACAGGTAGCGGTAGACGTCCTGGAGGCTGTAGCCCTTGGCGACCATCATGACCTGGGCGTGGTAGAGCAGCTGGCTGATCTCCTCGCAGGCGGCCTCATCGGACTCGTGCTCGCAGGCCATCCAGGCCTCGGCGGCCTCCTCCACGAGCTTCTTGCCGATGAAGTGGACCCCGCGGTCCAGTTCCTCCACGGTCCCGGAGCCCTCGGGGCGGGTGGCCGCCTTGTGCTGCAGCTCGTCGAAAAGGTCCTCAAAGGTCTTCATGGGCCTAGGCTATCGGAAAGCCGGTGAGACACTGACCGACCGTTGTCCCATGACCTCTGTAGAACCGAGCCGACGCGCAGCGCTCAGCACCGGTGCCTGCGACAGAGTCAGCCATCGTCGAGTGATGTCCTGCCCTGAGGTTTTCCACAGGGTGTCCTTAGGGGCTGGTTTGGGGGCGTTGGGGCAGGTAATGTCAATGCACCGTCTGGACGGGCAGTGTCGCCCGGCCGGGCGGGGTATGGAGTTGTTTCGGTGGCGAGGAGGCTTCCGTGATGAGTGCGTCCCTACGATCCGCTGCGCCCGCGGGCACCCGGAGTCCAGTAGCCGGCCCCGGTCGCTCGATCCCGCCAATGCAACGCTCCGCCGCGCACGATCGTCGAGCCGGGCTGCCCCTCGACGGCATCAGCAGGCACGCGGAGCAGGAGGCTCCGGCGGAAGGGCCGCAGGGGCCGAGCAGCCAACCAGGCACTCCAGATTCAGGCTTGGCCGTGCGCGACCGTTGCCCCCACTCAGATCCCGGCGGCCCTGGAGAGCGAGCGGAGCGGTCGAGTGGGGACTTGTTGGTGGGGCGCATGGCCCGACCCAGGGCCCGGTCTGGTTCTCGTTTCGGGCACCGCAGGGGTGTGGCTGGGTTGGTGGCGGTGTGTGTGCTGGCGCTGGGGGTGGC
>ERZ773021.156-NODE-156-length-50698-cov-358.178_pt1 | contig 50698 bp, 40 predicted proteins | sample MGYA00511668_ERZ773021 | MGnify/ENA primary metagenome ERZ773021 (study PRJEB29015, sample SAMEA2737961) | human oral metagenome | biome: human oral; feature: human-associated habitat; material: dental | place: China | collected 2032 ... | reverse complement strand
ATCCTGGCCGGTGGGCTGGACAACCAGCGCCGACGCGGTTTCGAGCGGGACTATCAGCCCTTCAGCGAGGACCTGACGGTGGTGCGGGGACGCATCGACCCGGCCGCCACGATGCGCCTGAGGGCGCGTCGCAGGAGCCTGGTGCGCTGCGGCTACGACGAGCGCACCGAGAACACCCTCATGAACCGGCTCCTCAAGACCGCCGCCCTGCGCCTGATCCTGCACGGCGACGTCGCCTCGGCCCGCCGGAAGCGTCTGAAGTCCACACTGCTCGTCATGGGCGACGTCGAGGTGATGAGCGTCGGGGACCTGCGCCAGCTGCACTGGGACAGTCTGCGCTTCCACCGCGGTAACCGCTCCTACCGGCTGCTCATGGGCGTGTGCCGACTCGTCCTGGACGAGCGGCTGCTCAGCGGCGCAGACGGCGCAGTCAGCCTTGCCGACTTCCTCGACCCCCAGGAGCTGAGCGCCCTGTACGAGCGCTTCGTCCTGGCCTACTTCCGCCGCCACCACCCCCACTTGCGCCCCGGCGCTCCCTGGGTGAGCGGCGGCATCGAGGACGCCCCGGTCTTCCTCCCGGGGCTGCACACCGACATCGTCCTGACCGGGCCGGAGCGGACCCTCATCATCGACACCAAGTGCTACGGGCGCATCCTCGGCTCCCGCTACGACAAGTCGATCCTGTCCCCGGCCAACCGCAACCAGATCTACAGCTACGTCATGCACGAGGCCAGCGACCCCCGGCAGGACGGGCGCGAGGTCGCCGGCATGCTGCTCTATGCCCAGACCGCCGTCGATCCGCCAATCCGCGAGACCTGGATCGAGACCGGGCACCGCTTCCACGTGCGCACCCTCGACCTGGACCAGGACTTCACCAAGATCGCCGCACAGCTCGACGACGTCGCCGCCCTGTTCGCGCCAACCTGACCACTCGTGAGTCGCGAGCGCGCCGTTCCGCACTGTTCACATCGCATCCTTCCCTCGGCCGGGGACATCCTGCGCGTGGGGTGCACTTTCTCCCGGCGGGGGACGTGTCGCGCGTAGGGGGACAGGAATCCGGTCCCCGACGGCGTCGAACGTCCCCGGCCGCACAGAAATGTCCCCGCCCGCGTGGAATGCCCCCGGCCGTCACTGCGTTTTGGCGACCGAAAGGCACGGGACGGGTACCGACGACGCCGGTGTCCACAAGGGCGACTGTCTTGCCGCGGAATCCCCGTGTTGTGGAGTCCGAGAAGGGCTGCTGGCGCCCGTTGGCATGATGGGTGATGCCTCCCATGGCATCTTCTCCCGGAACAGTCATGTCCTTGCCGGGGAGGAAGGAGCCGGGAGGAGGTGAGGGCCGTGTCCAAGCCGACAGGACGACGCGCAGAAGTCCGCAAGGGCAAGGTAACGGCCCGGAAGGTGAGCGAAGTCTTGACCGCTGTCGCTCGCCTGATCCGGGCCGTCGGTGTCCTTGTGGATGCCCTCAGCACGTGGATCGGCTAGGCCGTTCCCTTGCGAGGGGAGTCGCCCGGCTAGCACCCGGGTGGCTCCCCACCATTATGAGGCCACCCATCCGCACTGTCCACATCGCATCCTTCCCTCGGCCGGGGACATCCTGCGCGTGGCGGTGCATTTTCTCCCGGCCGGGGACGAGCTGCGCGTTGGGAGACAGGATTCCGGTCCCCGACGGCGTCGAACGCCCCGGCCGCACAGAAATGTCCCCGCCCGCGGGGGAGGACTGGCAGCATCGGAACCGTGACCGAGAACCACGCCCAGCCCAGCCCCGCCAATCCGGACGACGTCGTCAACCCCCTCCTGCTCCAGGCCTTCGCCTGGGACCTTCCCGCCGACTCCACCCACTGGCGCCTCCTGGCGGACAACGCCGCCCTCCTGGCCGACTGCGGAGTGAGCTCGGTGTGGCTGCCGCCCGCCTACAAGGGACAGGCCGGCGTGGAGGACGTCGGCTACGGCGTCTACGACACCTACGACCTGGGCGAGTTCGACCAGAAGGGCACCGTCCCCACCAAGTACGGCACCAAGGAGGACTACCTCGCCGCCATCGAGGCCCTGCACGCGGCCGGAATCAGCGTCGTGGCGGACATCGTCCTCAACCACCGCATGGGCGGGGACGCCACCGAGGTCGTGCGCGCCACGCCCGTCGACCCCCACGACCGCACGCGCACCATCGGTGAGGCCGAGGAGATCACCGCCTGGACCCGCTACACCTTCCCGGGGCGCGCCGGCGCCCACTCGGACTTCACCTGGGACTGGACCTGCTTCCACGGCACCGACTGGGATGAGGCCCGCCACCAGCAGGGCGTCTGGCTCTTCGAGGGCAAGCAGTGGAACGAGAACGTCAACGACGAGCTCGGCAACTACGACTACCTCATGGGTTCCGATGTGCACGTCATCGACCCCGCCGTCAGCGCCGAGATGGACCGCTGGGGGCGCTGGTACGTGGAGACCACCGGCGTCGACGGCCTGCGCCTGGACGCCCTCAAGCATGTCGGCGCCGACTTCTTCGCCCGTTGGCTGCCTGAGCTGCGCCGCGCCACCGGCCGCACCCTGCCGGCCGTGGGCGAGTACTGGTCCCGCGATGTCGCCGAGCTGGAGGGCTACCTGGAGGCCGTGCCCTTCATGAGCCTGTTCGACGTCCCCCTCCACTTCCACCTGCACGCCGCCTCCACCTCCAATGGCGACGTCGACCTGTCCCGCCTCTTCGAGGGCACCCTCGTGGCCTCCGACCCCGCGCGTGCCGTGACCTTCGTGGAGAACCACGACACCCAGCCAGGCCAGTCCCTGGCCTCCACCATCGAGTCCTGGTTCAAGCCCTCGGCCTACGCCCTCATCCTGCTGCGCGAGGCCGGAACCCCCTGCGTCTTCTGGGGCGACCTGTTCGGCACCCCCGAGACCGGCGACCTGCCGGCCGTCACCGAGCTGCCGCTGCTCATGACCATGCGACGCGCCCTGGCCCACGGCCCCCAGCACGACGCCCTCGACGACCCCGACGTCGTCGGCTTCGCGCGCGAGGGCGACGACGCCCACCCCGGCTCCGGGCTCGCCGTTGTCCTGTCCGACCGCAGGGCCGCCACCAAGCGCCTCCACGTCGGGGCGCGGCACGCCGGCGAGCAGTGGATCTGCGTCCTGGGCGGGCACGAGCCGGTCACCATCGCCGACGATGGCAACGTGGAGCTGCCCGTGTCCGACGGCGGCCTGAGCGTCTACGCCCCCGAGGCGGCCTGGCCGATCCTGGACAGCGCCGAGCAGCACCTCCTGCGCCAGCGCTGAGGGCCGCAGGCGGGGGCATGAAGCCGCGGCTTCCTTCACGCCCGGCGTCACAGGCGCGTAGGGTGATGGTGCCAGCCGCACTGACCTGAGCCGACCTTCCTGGAGGAGACATGCCCGCATTCCACGCGCCCACCGACCAGAAGACCGACAAGGCCGTCGCCGTCTTCATCGCCCCCGGGCTGGAGGAGGTCGAGGCGCTGGCGACCGTGGACATCCTCTTCCGCGCCGGTATCCCCACGACAATGATCTCCGTGACCCCCGAGCGGGCCGTCGTCTCTTCCCACAACATCGTCGTCACCTGCGATCTCACCCTGGCCGAGGCGAACCTGGACGACTACGACATGCTCGTCCTGCCCGGCGGCATCCCCGGCACCCCCAACCTCAAGGCCATCGATCCCCTCATGGCCGCGGTCACCGAGCGGGTGCGCGCCGGTCGGCCCGTGGCCGCCATCTGTGCCGCCCCCTCGATCCTGGCCGAGCTGGGCCTGCTCGAGGGCCGCCAGGCGACGTCGAACCCCGGCTTCGTGGGCGTGCTCGCCGAGCACGGCGCGCAGGTCAGCCAGGCCGCCGTCGTCACGGACGGCCCCTTCATCACCTCCCGCGGCATGGGCACCGCCATCGACTTCGGCCTGGAGATCGTGCGCCACTACCTGGGCGAGGAGGCCGTCGACGACGTCAAGGCCAAGATCGTCTACCAGGGCTGAGCGCTCGCCCCGGACTCCGACCGGCTCCGACCGCCCCCGACCGGCTCCCTCACCAACGTCGCTGAGGGGGGAGCCGACCTATGCGCTCTACGTCAACTCCGCGGCGCACCTGCGGGCCTGAACGTGAAGGAACGCGATACCGGCAGCCGTCTGAATCAGCATGGTGGCCATGGGGACCAGGATCGAGATCGTGTCATGCAGGACCGCCTGAATGGCGAAGAGGACAGCCGAGTCGAGGAGGACCACGCCCAGTCCCATAGTTGCCGCCGCGCACCGGGCCTGCATCGTGTACCAGTTCTCCTCCGAGCGCAGCGCGATCTCGTAGCGCACTCCCGCCCACGAGTTCGGCGCGAGTCTGCGCCGCGCCATCCGGCGACCCAGCACCACGAGCAGGATGCCGGTCACGCTCAGGATCAGGCTCATGAGTAGGGAGCATGCTGTCTCAACCATCGATGTCCCTCGTCATCCGTCGCATTGGTGGAGGTTCTCGGTTCCGGTGAGTTCTCTCTGAAGAGTACACCGCGAGGACGCACGGTGATGCTCGCGGACTCACCATGGAGGTGCAGTCGGCGGGCCCTGAGGTGCGTCCTCGCGGCTCGATGGGGCGGGTACGGGGTGAATACGGGGCGGATCAGGACTTCTTGGCGCTGCGGCGCCCCTTAGGGATGAGGGCGGCGACCACGAGCAGGGCCCCCAGACCCGCCAGACAGGCGATGGCCGTCGTCGTGAAGTCGAAGCGCAGCCCCAGGCCTGCCGCGATGAGCAGTCCACCCACCAGGAGCAGGAATGCCCCCCACAAGAGAGTCGAGCCCTTGATGTCCTGGGGCGCCTGCGGGCGGTCCCGGTCACTGACCGTCCCGGCGCTCCACACCGGGCTCGACGCCGAGGACGCAGGAGCCGAGCCCGCGGAGGCCGTCTCCGCGCCGGCCTCGTCGGATGCGGGCAGCGGCAGGGTGACCGGCTGAGTCTCCGGCTCAGCTGCCGGCTCGGCTGCGAGCTGGGTCGCTGGTGAGGTCAAGGGCTGGGTGTCTCCGGCGGCCGGGAAGGGCCTGGTGGCGTCCTCGCCGGTCGCCTCGGTGCTGGTGCTGCCGACGTCGTCGGGCGACGTCGTGGAAGAGGTGCTGCTCATGAGGGTCTCCTTGGGTGGGCCCGGGACGTGCCCGGGGAAGAGTTCTGGTGGCTGAGGCCGGCTTGCGGGTGCGATCAGCCGGCTGTCGGGCTGGCCGTGGCGGACTGCTTGGTGGGAGCCGGGGACGGTGTCGCAGCGGCCGCCCCGGAGGGGCTCGGGCTCGCACTGGGCTGCGCGGCTCCCTGCCCGGACAGGGTCCTTTGCACGCAGGAGTCGTATGAGGTGCGCTCGGCAGAGGTCAGGTCGGACAGGTTGCCCCAGCCGACGTCCTCGCTGCGGTCGTCCTCGTTCACGCTCTCGTGGGCCGTGCGGATGCAGGTCTCGGCCTCCTTGGCCGTGATGGCCTGGTGGTTCATGCCCGGAACCGGCAGGTCGTCACCGTGGGCTTCGCCCTTCTCGTCGAACCACATGCTGACGATCCACACGGGCTCCTCGACGTTGCCGTACCAGGAGACGGTGTTGCTGCGCTCCTCGATGTTGATCGTCCCGGTGTCCACCGATGCGTTGATGGTGATCCGCGGCCGCTGGTTGTCACTGTTGGGGGAGGCCAGAGTGCGTTTGATGTTCAGGCCGCCGCTGGAGCTGCTGTAAGCGGGGATGGTCTTGCCAGTCGCGTCATAGGTGCGTGGGCCCTCGTCGTCCTGATCCATCTGCCGACCGTCGACGGTCCAGGCCCGGGAGACAGGGGAGTCGATCGCCCCCATGTCGACGTCGGCCCTGATCTCCACCCGCTGGTCGGTGTCGGTCTTGATGCGCAGGGTGCCGACGTCGAGGTGGGCGGTGATGGTGGAGAGCTTGCCGGCCTCCTCGGCGGGCATGCCGCGCAGATCCAGGGTGAGGTCACCAATGTCCTTGCTGCGGGTGACGCTGCCACCGCTGGCCGACGCCGTCAGCTCCTGCCAGGTCACCGTGCTCGAGGCGGCGGTGCTAGCGTTCCTGAGGGTCTCGAAGGGCATACGGGCCAGGCTCGTGGGGACGATCGAGGCGGTGGCCAGCGCGGGGATCGCAACGACGAACAGGACCGGCCAGCCCAGCACCGTCATCCAACCTCCGTGCCGACGACGTAGGCCACTGGCGACGATGCCCGCTCCCAGGAGGGCGACCAGGGTGCCGATGAGGAGGAACTGGCCCTGGAGCAGGCCGACGCGGTGGGTTGCCGTGGCGTACCAAACGCCCGCTGCGGTCAGGAATCCCAGGCCCAGGACCGCCAGCGACAGTGAGGAACCGGGGCCGGGACGGCGCGGGCGCGCCGGGCGGACCGGCATAGGCGCCGGCTGGTACGGCGGGCGCTGCCGGTAGGAGCGGCTCTGCCAGCTCTGTCCACCGGCCGGCTGATTGAAGGTCGGGGTGCTGGAGCCGGGCGCTGAGGAGTCCCAGGCCGATGCGAATCCGCCGGCCTGGCTATCGGGGCGGCTGCCCGGTGTCTGCGCGGCACCGGGAGTGGAGGCATGCCAGGGCCGGGGGCCCCGAGGAGTCCGGGCGGCCTTCCGGCTCGCGCGCCGGTCCTGGGCGCGGCGGATGAGGAAGACGATGCCCAGGATGAACAGCCCCAGCCAGAACAGGGGCCACAGGGCGGCGGCGATCCCCGCCTCATGGATGTACCAGTTGGGGATGAAGCCGTTGCTGAACGTCGACATGCCGACGATCGTCATCCCGATGGCGCCCGCTAGCCCTGCGTTGAAACGGCCGGAGAAGGCCTCCTCCAGGTGGATGCGCCCATCGGACTCCTCGGGCAGGAGGGCCCAGGCCAGTCCGTAGAGGACCAGACCGACACCGGCGAAGAGCGAGAGCACCACCCACACGCAACGCACCAGGGTGGGGTCCAGGCCGAAGCGGTAGGCCACGCCACCGGCCACGCCCGCAACCCAGCGCTCATTGGTGCGCATGAGGCCCGAGCCGCGCAGGGAGTCGAAGAAGCGGTGGGTCGATCCCCTCTGAGGCTCCGGCTGCGGTCCGTACGGCGGACTTTGCTGGGAGCTGCGCTGGGCGCCGTCGGCACCCTGTGTGTTGGAAGAGGGGAAGGATGCGGAGGAGTCAGAGGAATCGGAACCGGTGGGGGAACCACCGTCAGACGGGGAGGCGGGCTTGTCGTTCATGTCAACAATTCTTCGCGTCCGCGGCCTGCGGCACGATCAGGGGAACCCCTGAATGATCCCGGATTGTCCCCCCAATCCCCCGGGGGACCATCGGATCGGCGACCCTGACGTGCCACGATGGTGCCATGACGACAGCTCAGCAGTGGGGTACGCAGCCCTCGCCGACCGCCGGCGGGCCCGCGTACTCCTGGAGCCCCCCGCGCCAGCTGCGGCGACGCCCCCCTCTGCGCCGCTTGCCCCACCACCTGGGGCCGGCTCCGGCAGACCTGTCCGTCGAGGCCGCCCGTATGCGCCGCCCCGCCCGCATCGCCGGCGTCTGCGCGGGACTGAGTCTTCACCTGGGCATCCCCGTGCGATACATCCGCGCGCTCGTGGTCGTTCTCTCCCTTGGCGGCGGCGCGGGAGCCCTGCTCTACGCCCTGCTGTGGGCGACCCTCCCCGCGGAGAACGGGCCAGCAGGGGAGGCTCCCGCTTCAGTGGTCTCCCGCGCCCGCTTGGCGGCTCGCCTCAGGAGTGGGAGAGGTACCGCAGAGTCTCGGGCGGACGGCGGCGCCCCCCTGGGGCTGTCGCAGACGGTCCTCGACGGCGGCGCACTCCTCCTGGCGGCCCTGTTCCTGGCCGCCTGGCGTTTCGGGCTGCTGGACCGGATCGGTGCGGTGGGAGTCATCGTCGTCGTCATCGCCGGGGCGGCCCTGGCCTGGTCGCAGATGGACAACCTGGTCGGCCCGGATCGCAACCGGAGCGCTGTCCTGCGGGTGGCGGGCGGGGTGTGCCTGGCCGTCGTCGGCATCCTGGTGTGGGTGGCCGCCGACAGCACCCCCTACAAGCTCATCTCCGGGCTCCTCACCGGAGGGGCGCTCGTGGCGGGTATCGGCGTGGTCCTGGCGCCCCTGTGGCTGCGGACCAACCGGGCCCTGGCCGACACCCGCGCCGCCGAGATCCGTGAGGCCGAGCGCGCCGACATCGCCGCCCACCTGCACGACTCCGTCCTCCAGACCCTCACCCTCATCCGCAAGCGCGCCGACGAGCCCGAGACAGTGGCCCGCTTGGCCCGCTCCCAGGAGCGCGAGCTGCGCGCCTGGCTCTACACCGACCGCCCCGCACCGGGCACCTCCGTGGCCGACGCCTTCACCGACCTGGCCGGTGAGATCGAGGACCGCTACGGCGTGGCCGTCGACGCCGTGTGCGTCGGCGATCGGGCCCCCGACCGCGACACCGAGGTCATCGTCGCCGCCGCCCGCGAGGCCCTGTCCAACGCGGTGCGCCACGGCGCCCCGCCGGTCTCCCTCTACGTCGAGGCCGGCGAGGAGGGCCTGGAGGTGTTCGTACGCGACCACGGCCCCGGCTTCGACCTCGACACCATCGCCGAGGACCGCCACGGCGTGCGCGAGTCCATCATCGCCCGCATGGAGCGCCACGGCGGCAGCGCCCGGGTGCGCCGCATGTCCACCGGCACCGAGGTGGCGCTGACTCTCCCCGTGCGCGCCCACTGAGCCGTCTATCGTTGCTGTGTCTCCTTGGGCCTCACCCGCCCCTCGCTCCTCGATCACCCCACGTCACCACCAGGAAGACCCTCATGGCTGACACGCCCGCCGGTACCACCACAGACCACCACCAGCCCGCCGATGCGAAAGCGTCCCTGCGGGTCCTGGTCGTCGACGACCACGCCCTGGTCCGCTCCGGGGTGCGCTCCGAGCTGACCGCCCACGCCCCCGACCTGGACGTCATCGCCGAGGCCGACGACGTCGAGGGCGCCATCGCCGCCGTCCACGCCCTGCGGCCCGACGTCGTCCTGCTCGACGTCCACCTGCCCGGCGGCAACGGCGGGGGAGGGGCCGAGGTCGTCGCCTCCTGCCACGACGTCCCCGAGACGCGCTTCCTGGCCCTGAGCGTCTCGGACGCCAGCGACGACGTCGTCGGCGTCATCCGGGCCGGCGCCCGCGGCTACGTCACCAAGGCGATCTCCACCGAGGACCTGGCCCAGTCCGTGCGGCGCGTGGCCGCCGGAGACGCCGCCTTCTCCCCGCGCCTGGCCGGATTCGTCCTGGACGCCTTCGGTGCCGGAGCGGGCGAGGTGGCCGTGGCCGACACCGAGCTCGACCGCCTCTCGGCGCGTGAGCGGGAGGTCATGCGGCTCATCGCCCGCGGCTACACCTACAAGGAGTGCGCCTCCGAGCTGTTCATCTCGGTCAAGACCGTCGAGACCCACGTCTCCGCGGTCCTGCGCAAGCTCCAGCTGTCCAACCGCAACGAGCTCACCCGCTGGGCCGTGGCCCGCCGCATCGTGTAGGGACCGACGTCGTCCCGGGCTCATCCCGGAAGCGGACCGGGGGATACGCAGGTGAGAGAAGACCCGCTCAGATGACGGTCCGGCATCGCGTCCGGGCCCACACCTCCGCACTGTCCCGCCACCGACCCGATCCGTGGCAGGATGCGGGACGTGAGCCACCCCCCGCAGCCCTCCGCGAGCACCGCTCATCCCCACCCCGACCCCCTCCAACCGGCCTGCGAGCACCTGCGCGCAGGCGGGCTCGTCATCCTGCCCACGGACACCGTCTACGGCATCGGCTGCAACGCCGCCGATGCCGGGGCCGTTGAGCGGCTGCTGGCCGCCAAGGGGCGCGGACGCCAGATGCCCCCGCCGGTCCTCGTGGCCGACCCCGCCGACCTGACCGGGCTCGTCGCCCAGGTGCCCGAGGCCGCCCGAGCCCTCATGGAGGCCTTCTGGCCAGGTGCGCTGACCCTCATCCTGGAGGCCGATGCGGCCCTGACCTGGGATCTGGGGGAGACCGGCGGCACCCTCGCCGTGCGCATGCCCGCCCACGAGCTCGCCCTGGGCCTCCTGCGCCGCAGCGGCCCGCTGGCCGTCACCTCCGCCAACCCCACCGGTGCCCCGCCCGCCACCGACGCCGCCTCCGCCCGGGCCGCCTTCCCCGGCCGGGTCCGGAGCGTCGATGAGCTCGCGCCGGATGGTGAAGCCGCCGGCGCCGACTGGCGCGAGGACATCCTGCTGCTCGACGGCGGAGCCACCCCCGGACCGGTTCCCTCCACCATCGTCACCCTCGCCGGGGAGCACGCCAGCGCCCCCCGGATCCTGCGCCAGGGGGCCCTGGCGCTCGCGGACCTGGAACGAGTGGCCGGCGTCGCCCTGTCCGAGGGGACGGCAGAGGCCACGCGCGGCAGGACGGAGGCGGGCGCGTGAAGGTCTACCTCCTGGTCATGGCCATTGCTGCGGCGACCACCTACGTGGCCGTGCCGATCATCCGGCACATCGCCCTGGTGGGTAACGCGCTGACCCCCGTGCGGGCCCGCGACGTCCACTCCACGCCCATCCCGCGCCTGGGCGGCGTGGCCATGTTCTTCGGCCTGTTCTCCGCGATCTCCGTGGCCTCCACCATCCCCTACCTCTCCGACGTCATCGACTCCAGTGCCTGGGCGGTGGTTCTGGGGGCGGGACTGGTGTGCCTGCTCGGCGTCGTCGACGACCTGTGGGAGCTGGACTGGATGACCAAGCTCGCCGGCCAGATCCTGGCCGCCGGCGTCATGGCCTGGCAGGGCGTCCAGCTCCTCACCTTCCCCGTGGCGGGGCTGACGATCGGCTCCTCGCGCCTGTCCCTCATCTCTACCGTCATCGTCGTGGTGGCCGCCATCAACGCCGTCAACTTCGTCGACGGGCTCGACGGGCTGGCGGCCGGCATCATCGGGATCGGCTCGACCGCCTTCTTCCTGTACACCTACGTCCTGACCCGCGCCACGAGCCCGGGCTCCTACAGCTCCCTGGCCGCCACCATCGTCGCCGCGCTCATCGGCGTGTGCGTGGGCTTCCTGCCCCACAACTTCAACCCCGCCACCATCTTCATGGGCGACTCCGGGGCGATGCAGCTGGGACTGGTCTCGGCCGCCTCCACCATCATCGTCACCGGGCAGATCGACCCCGGCAGCTTCGACGGCTCGCGCGCCCTGCCCGCCTTCATGCCGATCCTCCTGCCGCTGGCAGTCCTCCTGCTGCCGCTGACCGACATGATGATGGCGATCGTGCGCCGCACCCGGAAGGGGCTGAGCCCCACCCACCCCGACCGCATGCACATGCACCACCGGCTCCTGGCCGCCGGGCACTCCCACCGCCGCGCGGTGCTGGTCATGTACCTGTGGGCGGCGGTCGCCTCCTTCCCCGTGGCCGCCATGGCCTTCTTCCCTCTGCCCTGGGTGCTGGCGGGGCTCGCCCTCGCGGTGCTGTTCGCCTTCGTCGTCACCGTCGACCTCATGCCCGGGGTGCGCCACGGCCTGCGCTCGGCGCTGCGCCGTCGCCAAGACCGCCAGGAGCAGCGGATCGTCATCTCCCGCAACGTCTCGGGAACCGGCGAAGTGACGCGCCCGGCCGAGGGACAGGCGCCGCAAGGAGCCGTCGTGTCGGCTGCCGTGTCAACGGCTCCCGCCCACCATCCCGAGGAGACGGACGCATGAGTACAGCACACGGCTCCGGCCCGATGTCGCAGCAACCTGCCGACGAGCAGCCGGGACCGACCGGGGGGACCAGTCGCAACACCGCAGTCCTGATCGACTCTGTTGCCCGGCTGCGTCGGATCCTGACGATTGCCTCCGGGGTCCTGGTGGCGCTTGAGCTCCTCTGGTGCGTAGGTGGCGGCATGACCGGAGGCGTGGCCCGCCCGACCGGGACCTTCCCGGTGGCCGCGGTGGCGACGGCGCTGCTCCTGGCCTCCACGTGGTGGGTTCTGGCCCGCATGGTGCGCTCCGGGATGGGACTCATGGCTGCCTGGATGGGCGGCGGTTACCTCGCGAGAATCTCCCTGCTGGCCCTGGTTCTCCTCGGCGGTCGGGTGATCGGGCTGGACACTCGAGTGATTGGGGTCTCACTCATCGTTGCTGTGCTGGTAAGCCTGTTCGCCGAGGTGACCGTCCTGACGCGAGCACGAATCCTTGCTGTGGAGCCGATGAAGGGAGGGTCGACGGGTCGGTCCTGACCGAGGCGTAGGTTCAACCTCGGGAGGCGGCAAGGACGATGAATCGGGATGCGCCTGCTGATTTTGCTTCGTTGAACCATTCCTAGGCGCTAGCATTGCCGGTGGTTAGCAGGCCTGTTCGGGGCAGACATCAGGTCAGACTTCGAAGCGTGAGAGACATCGGGAGGATCTCCTGTCCACCAACACCGTCACCGAGAGCGACGCGGCAGTCGACGACGTCGCCGTGCCGCGGACGGCTGACGCCAAGCCGTTCACCAAACCGCTGTGGTATTGGGTGCTCCTGGTCGTCCTGGTCGCTGTCATCGCACTGACTGCGGTGCCCGCCTTCACTGTCACGGGGGGGCACAAGCTTCAGCAGCCCGGTGCTGAGGACTTCTTCCCCGGGGCGATCTTCGGTGAGGGAACTCTCCTGGAGTTCAACCGGCTCACTCTCGTCCGCGTCGTTATGGGGGTTGCTCTGTGCCTGACGGTGGGCGTGGTCGCCAGCCGGATCAAGATCGTCCCCGGGCGCGGCCAGGCCCTGCTGGAGATCGTCGCCGACTTCGTGCGCAGCAATGTGGCCTTCACGCTTCTGGGCAACAAGAACGGCCGCCGCTTCGCCCCGCTGCTGGGAACCCTCTTCCTGGGCGTGCTCGCCATGAACCTCGCCGGCGTCATCCCCGGCCTCAACATCGCCGCCTCCTCGGTGGTGGCCGTCCCCATGGTCTTCGCCGCCCTGACCTACATCACCTTTATCGGTGCGGGCATCAGGGAACAGGGGGTCGGGCACTTCTTCGCCTCCCAGCTCATGCCGCCGGGCCTGCCCAAGGTGATGTACCTGCTCATCACCCCCATCGAGTTCCTCTCGAACTTCATTGTGCGGCCGGTGACGCTCACCCTGCGTCTGCTGTGCAACATGGTCTCCGGACACATGCTGCTCGGCATGACCTTCTTCGGCACTACCAGCCTGCTCCTGCACCTCCAGGCATCCTCAACGATCAGCCTCCTGACCGGCGCGTCCATGATCGTGATGACCCTGTTCGAGGTCTTCGTCGCGGTCCTGCAGGCCTACATCTTCACCATCCTCAGTGCCGTCTACATCAAGCTCTCCATCGAGGCTCACTAGACGTCACGGTGCGTCGCCTCAAGCCTCTTTCCATCGCCCCCCACCTGCGCCATCCGGCGCCAGAAAGAAGGAACCACATATGACCTCCGCTGCTCTCGCATACGTCGGCTACGGCCTGGCCACGCTCGGCCCGGGCATCGGCATCGGCATCATGGTTGGCAAGACCCAGGAGGGTACGGCCCGTCAGCCCGAGGTGGCCGGGCGCCTGTTCACCAACATGATCATCGGTGCGGGCATGGTCGAGGCCCTGGCCCTCATCGGCTTCGTTATCCCGTTCGTTGTCAAGTGATGCTTCCCCTGGCTGCCGAGGGCGGGCAGGGCGGAGGCACAGCCTTCATCCTGCCTCCGCTCTATGAGATCTTCTGGGCGGCGATCGTCCTCCTGCTCATCCTCCTGGTGGTGGGCCGCTACGCCCTGCCCCGGCTCTACGCCGTGCTGGACGAGCGCGCCCAGCGCATCCAGGAGGGCCTCGACCTGGCCGACAAGGCCAAGCAGGAGCAGGCCGGCGCCGAGAAGCGCGCCACCCGGCTCGTGGACGAGGCCCGTCGCGAGGCCGCCCGCATCCGCGACAACGCCCAGGGTGAGGCCAAGGAGATCATCGCCAAGGCCCGCACCGATGCCCAGGCGGAGGCCGCCGGCATCATTGAGGGCGCCCAGCGTCAGATCCTGGCTGAGAAGCAGGCCGCGCAGATCTCGCTGCGCACCGACGTCGGCATGCTCGCCTCCACCCTGGCCGAGCGCATCGTCGGTGAGCAGCTGAGCGACACCGCCCTGTCCGAGCGGGTCATTGACCGCTTCCTCGACGAGCTCGAGACCATGGAGCCGGTCGAGGGACTCGACACCGGCGCCTCCTCCTCTGCGGAGGCGACGCGGTGAGAACAGGAACTGCCGCCACCCGGCAGACCGTGAGCCAGGCCTGGAGCCCGGTGCTCACGGCTGCGGGCGTCGAGGGCCAGGAGCTGGGGCGCCAGATCCTCGCCCTGGCCCACCAGGTCGCCGTCCACTCGCTGTCCGGTCCACTGACCGACCCGGGCCGCGAGGCCGAGGACAAGGTGGCCCTGGCCCGCCGGCTCTTCACCGGCACCGTGGACGAGCGCGTCGTCGACCTGCTCAGCGCCATGGTCCGCGGCCGTTGGTCCAAGGCAGTCGACCTGGTCTCCGCCCTCCACGACCTGGGCATCGAGGCGATCCTCGCCGGCGCCCACGCCGACGGCTCGGCGGAGGAGATCGAGCAGCAGCTCTTCGAGGTCCACGAGCAGATCGCCGACAACCGCGAGCTGCGCGAGGCCCTGACGCCCTCACGCCGTACCAGCACCGAGGCCCGGGTCCGCCTGGCCGAGTCCGTCTTCGCCCCCCACATCAGCGCCCCCGCCATGAGCCTGGTGAACTGGTGCGTGCGGCACCACGCCGAGGGCGGACCGCTGCGCAACCTGCGCCGCGTCGTCGAGCTGGCCGCCGAGATGCGCCGGCGCACCATCGTCGACGTCGTCACCGCCATCCCCATGACCTCCGCCCAGGAGGAGCGCCTGCGCACCATCCTGGAGCGCCGCCTGGGCACCAGGATCGACCTCAACTGCGAGGTCGACTCCGCGGTCATCGGCGGAGCCCGCATCTCGACGCGGAACTACGTCATGGACCGCACCGTGCGCAGCGCCGTCGCCGAGCTGCGCACCCGCCTGGCGGGCTAACCCGCTCATCGCACGCCGACCCACAACTTCACCACCCCACCCCGCGCCGTCGTCGCTCACGCCCAGCGCCGCCGGCCCCCAGAACGCAACCAGCAAGGAGACGAGATGGCAGAGCTGACCATCAGGCCCGAGGAGATCCGCTCGGCCCTGAACGAGTTCGCCGAGTCCTACAAGCCCGCCGAGGTCGCGGCCGAGGAGGTCGGGCATGTCGTCTTCGCCGCTGACGGCATCGCGCACGTCGAGGGCCTGCCCGGCGTCATGGCCAACGAGCTGCTCACCTTCGAGGACGGCACCGCCGGCCTGGCCATGAACCTCGAGGAGCGTCGGATCGGCGTCGTCGTCCTGGGCTCCTTCGACGGCATCGACGAGGGCCAGGTCGTGCGCCGCACCGGCGAGGTCCTCTCCGTGCCCGTGGGTGACGCCTACCTGGGCCGCGTCGTCGACCCGCTGGGCCGACCCATTGACGGCCTGGGCGAGATCGAGGCCGAAGGACGCCGCGCCCTGGAGCTCCAGGCCCCCGGCGTCATGGCCCGCAAGTCCGTCCACGAGCCCCTGCAGACCGGGCTCAAGGCCATCGACTCGATGATCCCGATCGGCCGCGGCCAGCGCCAGCTCATCATCGGCGACCGCCAGACCGGAAAGACCGCCATCGCCCTGGACACGATCCTCAACCAGAAGGAGGCCTGGGAGTCCGGCGACCCGAACAAGCAGGTGCGCTGCATCTACGTGGCCACCGGCCAGAAGGGCTCCACCATCGCCGCCGTGCGCGCCACCCTGGAGGAGCGCGGCGCCCTGGAGTACACCACCATCGTGGCCTCCCCGGCCTCCGACCCGGCCGGCTTCAAGTACCTGTCGCCCTACACGGGCTCGGCCATCGGCCAGCACTGGATGTACCAGGGCAAGCACGTCCTCATCGTCTTCGACGACCTGTCCAAGCAGGCCGAGGCCTACCGTGCCGTCTCCCTGCTGCTGCGCCGTCCGCCGGGCCGCGAGGCCTACCCCGGTGACGTCTTCTACCTCCACTCGCGCCTGCTGGAGCGCTGCTCCAAGCTCTCCGACGAGCTGGGGGCGGGCTCCATGACCGGGCTGCCGATCATCGAGACCAAGGCCAATGACGTCTCGGCCTACATCCCCACCAACGTCATCTCCATCACCGACGGGCAGATCTTCCTCCAGTCCGACCTGTTCAACGCCGACCAGCGCCCCGCCGTCGACGTCGGCATCTCCGTGTCCCGCGTGGGCGGCGCCGCCCAGGTCAAGGCCATGAAGAAGGTCGCCGGAACCCTCAAGATCACGCTGGCGCAGTACCGCTCCATGCAGGCCTTCGCCATGTTCGCCTCCGATCTGGACGCCGCCACCCGCGCCCAGCTCACCCGCGGCGAGCGCCTCATGGAGCTGCTCAAGCAGCCCCAGTACACGCCCTACCCGGTGGCCGAGCAGGTCGCCAGCGTCTGGGCCGGCACCAAGGGATACCTCGATGACATCGACGTCTCCGACGTCCTGCCCTTCGAGGCCGCCTTCCTGGACCACCTGCGGCGCAACACCGACATCCTCGACACCATCGAGTCCACCGGTCAGCTCACCGACGAGACCGAGGAGGCCCTGGTCAAGGCCGTCGAGGCCTTCCGGCGCACCTTCGCCTCCGGTGAGCAGATGCTGGGCGCCCAGGTCGCCGAGCCCGAGGAGGAGCCCGCCGCCGAGAGGACCACCGAGCAGCTCGTGGTCAAGAGGGGCTGACGTGGCAGGAAACCAGCGCGTCTACAAGCAGCGCATTCGATCGACCCAGACCCTCCAGAAGGTGTTCCGGGCGATGGAGCTCATCGCCTCGTCCCGGATCGGGCAGGCGCGCCGCAACGCGCAGGAGGCCTCGCCCTACGATCACGCCCTGAGCCAGGCGGTGGCCGCGCTGGGAACCTACTCCCGCTTCGAGCACCCCATCACCCAGGAGCGCACCGACACCAAGCGCGTGGCGATCCTCGTGGTCACCTCCGACCGCGGCATGGCCGGCGCCTACTCGGCCACCATCCTGCGCGAGACCGGCCGCCTCATCGAGGAGCTGGTCAAGGAGGGCAAGGAGCCGGTGATCTTCACCTTCGGCCGGCGCGCCCAGAGCTACTTCAGCTTCCGGGGCACGCCGATCGAGTTCTCCTGGACCGGGCAGTCGGACCGCCCCAGCGACGAGGCCATCGAGGAGGTGGCCACCACCCTGTTGGACTACTTCCTCCAGCCGGCCGAGGCCGGCGGCGTCGCCGAGGTCCACATCGTCTTCACCCGCTACGTCTCGATGGTCTCCCAGGTCCCCGAGGTGCGTCGCATGCTGCCGCTCAAGGTGGTCGACGTCGAAGGGGCCGGTGAGCTCGACGACGCCGGCAACGAGGCCCTGGAGAAGGAGCTGGCGGCCAAGCACGGCAGCTCCATGCCGCTGTACGAGTTCGAGCCCGGGCCCTCCGAGGTGCTCGACGCCCTCCTGACCCGCTACATGGGCTCGCGCATCCGCAACGCCCTGCTGCAGTCGGCCGCCTCCGAGCTGGCCAGCCGCCAGCAGGCCATGCACACGGCCACGGACAACGCCGAGGACCTCATCATCACCTACACCCGCCTGGCCAACGCGGCCCGCCAGGGCGACATCACCCAGGAGATCACGGAGATCGTCTCGGGTGCCGACGCCCTGGGGACCGAATAGGCCGGGCAGCCCCCGACGTCGTCGAGAACCCACACAGACTCACCTCACCGAGCAGGACCCCTCTCAGCTCTGGAAGATACGGAAGAACGCACATGGCTGACACCACCACCCCCGGGACGGGACGCATCACCCGCATCATCGGCGCCGTCGTCGACGTCGAGTTCCCGCCAGATGCGATCCCGGCGATGTACAACGCCCTCAAGGTGACCGTCCAGGCCACCAGCGCCGGCGAGGAGCCCCACGAGATCACCCTGGAGGTCGCCCAGCACCTGGGTGACAACATCGTGCGCACGATCTCCCTCAAGCCCACCGACGGCCTCGTGCGCGGCACGCAGGTGCGCGACACCGGCGCGCCGATCTCCGTGCCCGTGGGCGACGTGACCAAGGGTCACGTCTTCAATGTCACCGGCGACGTCCTCAACCTCGAGCCCGGCGAGCAGCTGGAGATCACCGAGCGCTGGCCCATTCACCGCCAGCCCCCGGCCTTCGACCAGCTCGAGTCCAAGGAGCAGATGTTCGAGACCGGCATCAAGGTCATCGACCTGCTCACCCCCTACGTGCAGGGCGGCAAGATCGGCCTGTTCGGCGGCGCCGGCGTGGGCAAGACCGTCCTCATCCAGGAGATGATCCAGCGCGTGGCCCAGAACCACGGTGGTGTCTCCGTGTTCGCCGGCGTGGGGGAGCGCACCCGTGAGGGCAACGACCTCATCGTCGAGATGGACGAGGCCGGCGTCTTCGACAAGACCGCCCTGGTCTTCGGCCAGATGGATGAGCCGCCGGGCACGCGTCTGCGCGTGGCCCTGTCCGCTCTGACGATGGCCGAGTACTTCCGCGACGTCCAGCACCAGGACGTGCTGCTGTTCATCGACAACATCTTCCGCTTCACCCAGGCCGGCTCCGAGGTCTCCACGCTGCTGGGCCGCATGCCCTCGGCCGTGGGCTACCAGCCCAACCTGGCTGACGAGATGGGCCAGCTCCAGGAGCGCATCACCTCCGCCGGTGGCCACTCCATCACCTCCCTGCAGGCGATCTACGTGCCCGCCGACGACTACACCGACCCGGCGCCGGCGACGACCTTCGCCCACCTGGACGCCACCACCGAGCTCAGCCGTGAGATCGCCTCGCGAGGCATCTACCCGGCCGTGGACCCGCTGACCTCCACCTCGCGCCTGCTGGCCCCCGGATACGTGGGCCAGGAGCACTACGATGTCGCCACCCGCGTGAAGTCCATCCTCCAGAAGAACAAGGAGCTCCAGGACATCATCGCGATCCTCGGTGTCGACGAGCTCGGCGAGGAGGATAAGGTGACGGTGGCCCGCGCCCGCCGCATCGAGCAGTTCCTGTCCCAGAACACCTACATGGCGGAGAAGTTCACCGGCGTGGCCGGCTCCACCGTGCCGCTGTCGGAGACCATCGAGGCCTTCCGCCGCATCTGCGACGGTGACTACGACCACCTGCCGGAGCAGGCCTTCTTCAACATCGGTGGCATCGAGGACCTCGAGCGTCGCGCCGCCGAGCTCAACGCCTGAGTCGTTAGGATCCGGGTAGAACCGGGCGCAGGAAAGGAGGGGGACATGGCCTTACACGTTGAGGTGGTCTCGCCGGCGGGCGAGGCCTGGACCGGTGAGGCGACGCAGGTCTCCGTGCCCCTGATTAACGGGGAGATGGGGATCCTGCCGGGTCGTCAGCCCCTCGTGGCGGTCCTGGGGGCCGGCCTGGTGCGACTGAGTCCCACCGACGGCGAGACGTGCAGCATCGAGGTGTCCGGCGGCTTCTGCTCCGTGGACCACGACGTCATCACGATCGCCGCCGACCACGTGAAGCAGGGCGCGGAGGCCTGAGTCATGGGGCAGCACGTGTGGATGGTCGTGGCGATTGCCGTCACCGTCCTCGTGCTGCTGGCAGGCGGGTTCCTGCTGCGTCTGCGCTACCTGGCCGGGCAGGTCGGCTCCTTCGAGTGCGCCCTGCGTCCACGCGGGGCGCAGCGTTGGCTGAGCGGGGTCGCCTCCTTCCAGCTCGACTCCCTGGAGTGGTACCGACTCGTGTCCTTCTCAACCAGGCCGTCGCGCTCATGGAGCCGCTTGAACCTGGAGCTCTCCGAGGCACGGCGCCGCCGGGAGCAGGGGCGCGTCGTCGAGGTGCACTGCGTGGACGCCACCCGCAGCCCTGAGGGCTTCGACCTGGCCATGATGGAGGAGTCCCACTCGGCGCTGGTCGCCTGGGTGGAGTCCGCCGCCCCCGAGCAGCCCAGGCTGTTCTGACTCATCCGCGCTCGGACGAGATGATGATCGCGGCCGATGGTTCCCATGGGTGACACGATGCTCAGGCCCGCCGGCCCCGGTGTCGCGCCGAGGCCGTGCCCGCCCCGCTAGGGTGGACGGGTGCGCCTCGTTATTGCCTCCTGCTCCGTCGACTACTCCGGCCGCCTGGACGCCCATCTGCCCCGGGCCACCCGCGTGCTCATGCTCAAGGCCGACGGCTCGGTCCTCATCCACTCCGACGGCGGCTCCTACAAGCCCCTGAACTGGATGAGCGCCCCGGCCCGCCTCGCGGTCACCGAGCCGGACGAGGAGGCCGCCACCGACGGCGTGCGCGAGGTCTGGGAGGTCAGCGCCACCAAGACCGACGACCGCCTCGTCATCCGCCTTTTCGAGACCATCTCCGACGTCAGCCACGAGCTGGGCGTGGACCCCGGGCTCACCAAGGACGGCGTCGAGGCCCACCTCCAGGAGCTCCTGGCCGAGCAGATCGAGGTCCTGGGCGCCGGCTACCGCCTGGTGCGTCGCGAGTTCCCCACCGCCATCGGCCCGGTCGACATCATGGCCAAGGACGCCGAGGGCCGCTCCGTGGCCGTGGAGATCAAGCGCGTCGGCGGGATCGACGGCGTCGAGCAGCTCACCCGCTACCTCGAGCTCCTCGACCGCGACCCGCTGCTGACCCCCGTCCAGGGCGTCTTCGCCGCCCAGACCATCAAGCCCCAGGCCCGCGTCCTGGCCGAGGACCGCGGCATCCGCTGCGTCACCCTCGACTACGACGCCATGCGCGGCATGGACGACCCGAGCTCCCGCCTGTTCTGAGGAGACTGCCGTGCCCGCCACCCGCGCCTCCTCCGCGCCGCTGCCGACCGAGGTGAGCCTGGCCCGCATCATCTCCCAGGGCCTCATCCCGGCCACCGTCGCGCCCGACGTCGTCGCGGCAGTGTCCCGCCAGCTCGCCATCCAGGGCCAGCAGGTCTCCGCCGTCCCGCACGCCCTGCTCGTGCGCGCCCCGGCCGCCACCCCGGCCGACGTCGAGGCCGCCTTCGCGCGAGGCGACCTGGTGCGCTCCTGGCCCATGCGCGGCACCGTCCACATCACCGCCGCCGCCGATCACCACTGGCTGCGGGCCGCCCTCATGCACCGCACCGACGCCTGGGTGCGGCGCAGCGAGGCCGACTACGGCGTCGATACCGCCCTGTGCGAGCGCGCCGCCGAGGTGGCCCTGGGCCTCATCGAGGACCAGGGCCCGCTGATGCGCTCGGTGCTGCTGGCGGCCTGGCAGGAAGCGGGCCTCATGGAGGCCTTCCGCGGCGAGGATGTCTCCTCCTACCGGCGCCGCCACCTCCTAGTGCGCCTCCAGCGCGAGGGGATCCTCGTCCAGGGGCCGCGGTCCGGCAACGAGCACCTCGTCATGGACGCACGCGACCTGCCCGACGCCGACTCCGGGCCCGCAGGGGCCGACGTCGCCCACGGCGGGACCGGCCACCGCGCCGCCTGCGCGCACATCGCCTACCGCTACGCGGCCAGCCACGGCCCGGTCAGCGCCGAGGACCTGGCCCGCTGGACCACACTGCCCAAGACGCAGGCCGCCCGCGCCCTGGAGGACGCCGTCGAGCTGGGGGAGGAGCCGGCCACGGCCGGGCCTGAGGGTGCCGGCGAGCCGGCCGGGAGCCGTGTCCCGCTCGTGCGCGCGGTCGCCGAGGGCGGGGCCCGCGGAGGCCTGCGCCCGCTCGGCCCCGGTGAGTCGGCCCCGAAGGCCGGCCTGCTCTACATGCGCGCCGACCTGCCCGACCTCCTGTCCGCCCACCGCAGCGCAGCGCAGGCCACCCACTTCCTGGGCTCCTTCGACGAGCTGCACGTGGGCTACAAGGACCGCTCCTGCCTCACCGATGAGGACGGCGAACGCCTCATCTGCCCGGCGAGCAACGGCATGTTCCGCCCGATCCTGGTGGACCGCGGCCGCCTCGTCGCCGTGCGGCCGGTCGGGGAGGGCCTGCTGTGGAAGGGCGGGGCGGCGCCGTCGGCCCGCGTGGAGCGCGACGTCAACCGGGCCGTGTCCCGCATGGAGCAGCGCCTGGCCGGTTGAGTGGAGCGTAGCCGGATCGCACCCGCGCAGTGTGGGGGAGGAGACGCCCCGAAGGAGGTTGTCTGATGTCTGAAGTGGTGACAGAATCCGACTCATGAGCAACGAAGCCATGCAGGTCCGCGCACTGCGGGGACGCGTCGTCACCCCCGACCACATCATTGACGACGGGGCGGTCGTCCTGTCCGGAGCCCACATCGCGTGGGTCGGGCCCGCTGACCAGGCCGCCCGGTCCGGCTTCGCAGACGCCGTCGAGCAGGCTCAGGCCGCACCGGAGGGCGGCTACCTCCTGCCGGGACTGGTGGATGTCCATTGCCATGGCGGGGGCGGTGAGTCCTTCCCCAACGCCGAAACCGCCGAGCAGGCCATGGTCTCCGTGCTCGAGCACCGCCGCTTCGGCACCACCTCGCTCGTGGCCTCCTGCGTGACGGCCGCCCCCGAGGTCCTGCGCGCACGCACCCGGGTCTTGGCGGGGCTGTGCGAGGCCGGAGAGCTCGCCGGCATCCACTTCGAGGGGCCCTTCGTCTCGGTGGAGCGCTGCGGCGCCCAGGACCCCACCTACATCATCGACCCCGACGCCGACCTGACCCGTGAGCTCATCGAGCTCGGCGGCGGGCACGTCGTCACCATGACGATCGCCCCGGAGAAGCCCGGCATCACCGGTGACGACGGCGTCAACGCGGCCCTCATCGAAGGAGGGGCGCTGCCCTCCTTCGGGCACACCGATTCCGAGGCCGCCCCCGTGCGCGCCGCCCTGGCCGATGCCGCCGCCCGCATCGCCGAGCGCCTCGAGGCCGGCAAGCCGGTCCGCGCCCCGCGCTCGACCGCCACCCACCTGTTCAACGGCATGCGCCCCATGCACCACCGCACGCCCGGGCCCGTGCCCGAGTTCCTGGCGGCCGCCCAGCGCGGCGAGTGCGTCCTGGAGATGATCGGCGACGGCGTGCATCTCAGCCCCGCCATCGTCCTGGACATGTTCGAGACCCTGGGGCGCGACAACGTCGTCCTGGTCACCGACGCCATGGCGGCGGCCGGTATGGCCGACGGCGACTACGTGCTCGGCTCCCAGCCGGTCACCGTGGCCGACGGCGTTGCCCGCCTCGCCGAGGGCGGCGCGATCGCCGGGGGGACCGCCCACCTCATCGACGTCGTGCGCACCACCTGGCAGGGGGGAGTCGACCTGGTCGACGCCGTCTACGCCGCCAGCGTCCAGGGCGCGCAGATCCTCGGCGACCCAACCGTGGGGGCGCTGCGGGCGGGCCTGTGGGCCGACGTCGTCGTCACCGACGCGGAGCTGCGGCCCGTCACCGTGCTGCGTCGCGGCGAGGTGGTGGAGCCCGCCGCCTGATCCTCCCGCACCACCGGCCCCCGCGGGCACCAGCAGACTCTTGTCATGTGGGAGCCGTTCGCCCCGACCTGAACCGCCAGGTCGGGGCGTGTGGGTTATCGGCGTGAACGTGGTGCTTTAGGCGGCGTGTCGTGGGGTTAGTGGGTGTGTCCGGCCCAGCCTTTGCGTGGCCATAGTCCTTCTTGTGGTGTGGGGGTGGTGCCCCAGTCGGCGGGGTGGGTGGTGCTGGTGATGGTTGGGGTTGTGGGGATGCGTTGGCGTGGGGGTCGTCCTTGGGTGTGCCAAGTGGTGAGGATCTGCTCGGGGGTGGCTGGTTGATGGGTGTAGGTGTGTAGTGTCCACTCGGCGATGGCTGCCTGGTGGTCGGGAGTGGCTCCGCGGTGGTGGCGCAGGGCGTCGCGGATGCGGGCGTTGATGGACTTCACGGGGTTGGTGATGCGTTCCAGGGCAATGTCGCCGCAGGTGTGTCAAGCCCCGGGTTTTGTGGAGGCTGGTTTATCTGGTGCCGGCGGTTGCCGGTTGTGATCGTTCGTGGCGGTGGGTGTCGGGTGCCCAGGCGGCTTCGTGCTCGGCTGGGTTTCGCATACCGATGGCGGAGTGAGGGCGAATGGTGCCCGCCCAGTGGACCCACTCGGCGGTGGCGAGCACGGGCGGCGTCGATGTCCTCCCAAGGGCCCTGGTTGCGGATCAGCTCGGCCTTGTGCAAGGAGTTCAGAGCCTCGGCCAGAGTAAAGCCGAAAGGAGGTCGCCCTTCGACCCCACCGAGGTGACCGCCTCGCACTCGGCCAGGGCAGCCCCGTAGCGAGTAGACCTGTACTGCACGCCGCGGTCGCAGGTGGTGCACCAGGCCCGTCAGGTCGGCCCCCTGACGTTTTCGTTGCCAGACGGCCATCTCCAGGGCGTCCAGAGCCAGGTCTGTGTACAGGCTCGTGGAGGTTTGCCAGCCGATGATCCTCCGCGAGTACACGTCGGTCACGAAAGCCACATAGACCCACCCAGAGAAGGCGCGTACATAGGAGGGGGCACCTCCCGCTTGCGGGGGAATGTCGACGACCCACAGCCCACCCGGGGCAAACGCCTCGAAGTGGCGCCTGACCAGGTCGGCCGGGCACTGCTCTCGCGGCGCGCTGCACGGGGACTTGGCGCGTCTGACGCCGCGCAGGCCCAGGTCACCCATGAGGCGTTCGACGGTGCACCGGGCCACGTGACCAGCACCGTGACGCTCGGCAATTTCGGGCCGGCCCCGTATCGCGTGCATCTTGCGGGCCCCCAGAACCGAGTAGCTGGTTCTTGTGGACCTTGGATATCTCCGCCTTGAGGGCCTCGTCGCGCAGACTCCTGACGCTAGGAGGCCGGCTACGGCGGGCGTAAGTCACGTGCTCGGGGCGATCTTGACTCCGGCACCAGTGAGCACCTTGCAGATCGGCCAGGCCCCAAACTCCTCCTTCTTGGTCTCGACGTACCGGCAGATCAACGGGACGGGCGCTCCGCTCACACTCCGCAGCGACAGACAAGCCGACTGTGCTCTTCAGGATCGCGTTGGCTCTTCGCAGCTCTCGGACCTCTTTGTCCAGCTCCTTGATCCGCTGTGCCTGGTCAGTGGTGGTGCCGGGCCGGGTGCCCTGGTTGATCTGGGCCTTCTTGACCCAGGTGCGCAGAGCCTCGGGGTGGACACCCAGCTCGTCGGCGATCCTGCGGATCGCGCCCTTGGCCCGCGCCGGGTCAGCCAGTGCCTCCAACGTCATCCTCGTGGCTCGCTCGCGCAGCTCATCGGGGTACTTCCTTGAGTCCCATGACAGTGATCCTTCTGTGTCATCACTGCCTCCATCAAACCCGGGGCGATTCACTCTGTGGGGTCCAGGTCCCGCAGGACCCGGCGGATGGTCGGCTCCGACGCCCGTCTCCAGCCTCAGGGCTTCCAGGTCGGCTCCGGCCAGGTCGGTGGCGTGTTCCCATAGCGTCGTCAGGTAACGACAGCCCATGGGCGCCCGTTACCTTGTTGGTGGTCCCGGGTGGTCCGGGGCTGGGCCAGTTGTTGTGGGCACGGTTGTCTTGCCCCTGTCCTTAGATGATCCGGGGGCGAAAGTCACCTGCGGCAGCCGGGCACTGGTGACCGCTGATAAGGGGAACGGCCCGCAGTGTGTGAGGTCTAACGCATACGTGGGTGCGGGGGCCAGCCTGTCCACCGGCTGGCCCCGCACCCATACAGCGAGAGGCGGCACGAAGATGAATATCGAGGACATCGAGGTCTTCATCGGCACCGGGCGTCGGCAAGGAGCGAGCACTGGGCCACGGCCCTGAGCCGGGACGGGCGGAAGGTCTTCGACAAGGCCCTGCCCAACGATGAGGAGCGCCTGCGTGCTCTCTACGAGAAGCTGGCCGATCACGGGAACCTGCTGGTGGTAGTAGACCAGCCCGCAACCATCGGGGCCCTGGCCGTGGCAGTGGCCCAGGACATGGGCATCACCGTGGGCTACCTGCCCGGACTGTCGATGCGACGCATCGCCGACCTGACACCGGGCAGCGCCAAGACCGACGCCAAGGACGCTGCCGTCATCGCCGGCGCGGCCAGGAGCATGCCCCACACCCTGAGAGCCATCAACGCCTCAGACGAGGAGGCCGCGGCGCTGAGCATGCTGACTGGCTTCGACCTGGACCTGGCCCGCCAGGTCAACCAGAGCGCTAACCGGATCCGGGGCCAGTCGTTCACCCAAGACCCCGCCCAGCCCTCGAGGCCGTAGTGAGGCCCTGGCTAGAGCACGACGCCGTCCTGGAGGCCCGTCGCCGCCTGGCCCACCCCAGCCGACCTGAAACACGCAGGCAAGGCAAGGATCGACGCCAGGCTCAAGAAGCACGGGTGCAGACGCCACACAACCTGGGCCGGCCAGATCGTCTCGGCCTTGGAGCACCAGAGCGTGGTGGTCGCCGGCACCGACGCCGCAGCAGTGGTGCTGCCCCACCTGGCCAGGCAGCTCATCGCCCTGCACGCTCAGCGGGCCGATGTCGCCGCCCAGGTCGAGGCCCTAGTGGAGGCCCACCCTCCTTACCAGGTCCTGACCACACGTGCCCGGGATCATGGGTCCCGGCCGCCGCCGTCCTTGCTGGCCGAGACCCTGGGCAAGGACCTCCAGGCACCGGCGCCCAGCTGGCCTCCTACGCCGGTCTGGCACCAGTGACCAGGAGATCGGGCTCATCGATCCGTGGCGAGGCGCGTCTCCCACGGCGGCAACAAGAGGCTCAAGCGCGCCATGTTCCCCTCCGCCTTCGCCTCCCTGCGCTCCGACCCCGTCTCCCGGGCCTACTACCAGCGCAAACGCGACCAAGGCAAACCGCCTTGGGCCAGGCCGTTCTCGCCCTGGCCCACCGCCGCATCCTGACCCTGCACGCCATGATCCGAGATGGAGCCCTCTACGACCCACAACCAGCCACGAAACTACCCGCCGCCGCTTGACACACCACATAAGGGCACCCCCCCCGGTAGCCGCAAGGGACCGGACCGTAAACAGGCTGTGACAGGCGCCGCTTCTGTCACAAGGGTCAGTCACGTTCCTAAGGACACTGCTCAGAGACCGACGCGAAGGGCAGACGCGGTGGAGGACGACATCGACGCAAGCTCCCAGGCCGAAAGGATGACTAGACAACACTCATCCTCTCCACGGGACTCGCGCCCCGTCTCAACGACACGCCACACCTGTCAACGCTCGGCCGTCTTCACCGACCGACTCTGCGACTCCCGGCCACATCTCGTCAACAACGGTGGGGCTGAGATGAAGTGGGATGACCTATGTCAGGATCCGAAACAAATCTACCAGTCCATTGACTAGACGCCACCTCAGCGCTAGTATCAATCGCATGCATAAACATCAGCAATGGCGGCAGCCCAATGGGAATCCCCAGTCTAAAGTGTGGTTGGTGCAAAGGGTTGCGAAGCAACTCAACTGCGCCGAAGAAGAAATCGACAGTCTGGCTCCGCTCAGCGATCTCGGTCTCGAATCGACCGAGATGATGCAGATCATGGGAGAGATTGAAGACATATGGTCGATCGAGATTCCGACCTCTCTTTTGTATGACATCCGAACTATCGAGGGGCTAGCGGATTACATCGACACAGGAGAGTGTAACAATGATGAAAGGATAGACGCGTTACCTGCAAAGAAAAGACTGCATATCAGACAAAATGCCATAAATGATGAAGATCCCGTATGTATTACTGGGATGTCTGCGCGCTTCCCGGGAGCAGACGGCGTAAAAGCTTTCTGGGATCTCCTAATCAAGGGTGAGACGATTTCCCAGCCGGTGCCAAGTGAGCGGTGGGACAGTATTAGACTTGTTCACACGGACTCGAGTCATCCTGGAACGTCCTACACAAATAAGATTGCTCCAGTCGAGAGGATGACTAGCTTCGACCGAAAATATTTTGGGCTGTCTTATCGCGAAGCACTTTTTATGGATCCGCAGCAAAGGATTGCGCTGCAGATAGCAAGACAGGCCCTCGACGACGCGGGCGTCGTGCGGGATCAACATGAAGTTTTAAATACGGGCGTATTTATTGGAATGATGGCCTTATCGCAATATGCGACGGTGCTGAGAGAAAAGCTTGGTGAAGATGCACTAGATGACCCATATTTTTCACTAGGGACGTCAGCTAGTGTTACAGCCGGTAGAATCTCATATCTCCTTAACTTGCAGGGCCCCAGTCTGGTGGTGGATACAGCCTGCTCGTCGTCGCTTGTCGCCCTAGATATTGCCATCAAGAATCTTAAGCAAGGTTCTTGTCGCAATGCTCTCGTCGTGGGTGTGAACGCTGTGCTTCACCCAGACTCACTCCGGCAGGGTAGTAAAATGCGGATGCTTTCGCCCAGCGGACGGTGCTGGACGTTCGACGCCAAGGCCGATGGGTTTCTTTTAGGCGAGGGCTGTGGGGCTGTCTATTTGGAAAGAATGTCGGACGCCGTAAGGAACGGGCACCGAATCGATGCCGTCATTCTGGGGTCAGCCGTGAATCAGGACGGGCGCAGCAATGGAATTACTGCACCGAATAGGTCAGCGCAGGTTGCTGTGATCAACAGTGCGTTAACCTCAGCAGGTGTTGACCCATGGGAGGTCGACTATGTTGAGGCTCATGGGACTGGAACTGTGCTTGGTGACACTATAGAAATAGATGCGCTTTCTGAGGCTTATGGTATCAATCGAAAGTCACCTTTGTATATAGGTGCAGTGAAAACGAATATTGGACATTTGGCTGGCGCTGCCGGGATGGCAGGGCTCATTAAAACCGTCCTTGCAATGAAACAGGGTGTGATTCCCTCAAATCGAAACTATGAAACACCCAATCCGCGAATTCACTGGGACTCTCGCGACTTTGCTCTACCGCTGAACGCCGTTCCCTGGGACACCGTGAGTGAATCTGGACGTGTTGCTGGCATCAGTTCTTTCGGGTGGTCCGGAACTAACAGCCACGTTCTTCTGTGTAATGTTGACGCTTTTGTCACGAGAATGAGTAGGGGGGGTGATGGCGGCAAGACGTCTGCTCTTACGGAACTACGCGATAAATCTCCCGTTTGCCGGTCGGGTGATACCGTTATTCCTTTATCGGCAGCTACTTCTTCTAGTCTAGTTGACTATGCAAAAGTGCTAGCTACAGAAATAGAAAATAATGATGATCAGATTTCGGCGATAAGTCAGACGCTCAAGGCGTATCGTGAGTCGTTAAGTCACAGAGCAGTTGTCGCTGGTCGCCGTGCGGATGAGCTTGTCCAGGCGCTCCACGAGCTTACCGATGCCGATGTGATGGACACTCGGGCCTCGAGACAGAGAACGCCTTACGGCGTATTCGTGTTTCCTGGATCCGGACATGACAATCAACAGTCCATAAAAATACTGTATGAAGCACATCCAGGTTTCAGACAGGCCATTGACCAGTGCGTTGAAGCTGGGCGTATCCTAGAACCCGAAGTCGATATTGCTGCGATTCTGGGGATTAGAGAGTCTGAGAAGAACTCGCCACAGTCTACTCTAGCCACACACCTGCTGGCGTTCTGTGCCGGATATGCGTCGGCGAAAATGTGGGAGTATGATGGGATAACCCCAGATGCGGTCATCGGCTATAGCATTGGCGAACTTAGTGCGGCTGCATGGGCGGGCGTCTTCTCGATCGAGGACGGTGTCCGTTTGGTATGCGAGAGAGCCAGGGTTCTAGAGACCGCATCTGATGGATACATGCTTGTTGCGGCGGCCGACTATAATCGTTTGAGCAGGATTGTCAGCTATCCAGTGGGGGAAGTGGTTATCAAGGCGGGTCCGCACGCAACTGTGGTCGCGGGATCTGAAAAAATGGCTGACGAAGCGGAATCGCTTATTCGAAAAGCTGGCATCGCTGTTTCCCGAATCCCGACTCATTTACCTATGCATTCAAGTATCATTGGAAGTGAAGTTGGTTCGGAATTGCGTCAGGCGTGTGCGAAAGTTTCCTACCAGGATTCTCGTGTACCTATCTTTGCTGGACTTTCAGGGGAATGTCTGAAATCGAAGGAGGCTCTCGGTGAGACATACTGGACTGAACACGCATGCAAGCCTGTAGATTTTGCGAGAAGTGTGCAGAATGCAGCCGAAGCAGCTAGTCTTTCAGAAAGGACTTTGTGTTTCTTCGACATGGGAACTGGCGAGATTGGCAGCATGGCGATGCAGGTTGTCTTCAGTCGGCAAGAGAAAGCAACATGCTTTCGAACGATGCGTACCCAGATGGACAAGATTACCGAAGACGACGGTATCTATGAGGAATCCTTGTGGCGTGCATGGATGAAGGGGTTCGACGTTGACGTGACGGAAAGAATAGATGTTACTCCGTACTCGTTGCCCCAATACCGATTTGATGAGGAACGACTGTGGCCTTCTGGAGATTCCGGGCCAGCGAGCGTTCAGAGCGATAGTGCGTCCATGGACGGCGGCCGGATCGCCGGTCCTGACGTCGAGCTGTTGGTTCCGGGATGGACACAATCAGATTCCGTCGAAATAGAATCGAATCGGGGGCCAGAGGCGGTAGTCCTAGTGGGTGCCGACAACGAGTTTGGCGAGTTAGTAGCGGTAATGTTGGCAGACATGCTTCCGTCGCGAAGCGTTGTTGAACGTTATATGGACTTGTCCGATCGTGAGGACTCGTTGAGCGACGTGATCGAAGGTGCCAAAATGCGCGTGGCAACGAATTTTGAAGCCGGGTACGCATCGACTGCTAGGTCAACTGTTGTGGACATACGGGCATTGCAGCACCCCACTAGTGGCCGAACGAGCCAGGACTTTGAGGCGAATTATCTGGATGTACGGAATCTTTGCAGAAATGTACTGAATTGCGCCCCGCTGGAGCTATTGGTCCTGACGCCTGATGCGTTTTCAAGCCGGACGGGAAAGCCCGTCCGCCCATCGTCTCGTGCCGCGTTAGGCCCACTCCTTTGCACGCATCAGGAGCATCCAGATGTGATCTGCCGACTCGTTGACCTTGAGCAGGCAGCTGTTGATGGCGTACCGTTGGAAATGGCCGCACGCTACGTGGCGCAACTTGTTGCTAAAGAAATAGAGTTACCTTCGGTCGGGGATGTGTCTCCGTGCGTGCGTTACGAAGGGAATCGACGCTTTGTCCGTCACTTGGACCCTCTTGGCATGGGACGGGCGGCTCGAGGTTGTGACACACCGGATGTAAGGCAGTATCGGAATATTGCTATCGTAGGAGGTCTCGGCCGCGTAGGGCGGGCGCTGGCAGGTGAGATGCTCAGAAGACACGCTCCGCAGTGCCGAGTAGCCGTAATCGGAAGGTTAGGTGGCCGACCAGGTCAATTGTGGACGGAGGTAGAACGGCAAGGAGCGACGCATGCCGAAAGACTACGCTGGCTCGATACGACAAATCAGCAGTACCCCGGACTATGTGGAATAGAAGGCGACGTTCTGGATGTTGCCTCGATTCGGGCTGCGCTTCTGCGGGCGAGGTCTGAACTGGGTTCTGTCGATCTTGTAATCCAGGCCGCTGGCAGCACGGAAACCTCGGAGTTCTTCCTGATCAGTTCTGATCAACGAAATGCACGAAAGAATAGTGAAGCAAAGGTATCTGGCACGAATTGTCTGCTGTCAATACTTAAGGATGATCTGCCAGGCTGTCCAGTTGTGCTGATGTCTTCCATCTCTACGTTATTAGGTGGGCTAGGATTCAGCGGATATATTGCTGCGAATGCGTATCTCGAAGCACTGGCCGAGTCTGAGCCCACTGGCAACAGAGTCCTAGCTATTGGGTGGGATACGTGGAGAGATACTCTTAAGCCTGAGTTTCCCCAAAACGATGCGTCAGCTAACATTAGACGGCAGCATGCATTGGGCAGTCCCGAGGCCGTGGAGGCTCTGTTCGTTGCGTTGGCCTCCGAGCATCGAGTTGTGATGGTGTCGGCAGGTGACATGACGAGTCGGCTTCATGGCAGCGTCAGGCTGGGCGCTATCTCTAACGCCAGGCAGAGTGTGGTACAACCTGGTGTATCGGATCACCGCAGTGGTCCTCGCAATACGGTTCTGTCTACTTCATCGATACGCAACACAGTTCGGCGAGCATGGAGCGAGGCGCTGGGAGAAGATTCTCCCAGCGACGACGTGAATTTTTTTGATGCCGGAGGAAATTCCCTTGTGGGCGTCCAGTTAGTCGAGACGATTTCACGAGATTTTAATATCTCTGTGCCGATCGCGTCGCTATACGAATCCCCGACTATCTCTCGAATGACAAAAATGGTAGAAGAAAGGCTCGGTAAGAGTCCGGATATGTCAACTGGAGTCGAGGGGCGGTATTCGGGAAACCAGATATTGAGCGATCTGAGTTCGGAGAAGGTGGCTCGGGGCTTGGATACTTCTACGTCTGATTATCGTGAAGAATTGGACAGTGAGTTAACGCCTAGAAGGACGATTCCGAATGAGCAGCAGTGTGTAGCTATCATTGGCATGTCGTGTAGGTTTCCTGGCGCGGATTCGGTGGACGAGTACTGGAAGAATCTTATTGAAGGCGTCGAATCCTTCAGTGAGTTCCCCGAAGACGGCAGCCAGGGTGGTTCGACACGTTCTTCGGTAGACAAGGCGAGAGGACGCTATATAAATAGGCGGCCAATTTTGCGTGATATTCGGCAATGGGATGCGGAAGCGTTCGGGGTATCACCGTTTGAAGCCTCAATTACTGACCCTCAGCAGCGAATTTTCCTGGAACTGGCATGGGAGGCTCTCGAAAGTGCGGGGTATCCAGCGCACGGCACGGACTGTGTTACAGGTGTGTTTGCTGGATCGAATATTAGTACGTACTTGCTCAATAATTTGATGCCAAATAGTGGCGTTCGCAATAAAATGAACGACTATCAGGTGGAGCTTACAAACGATAAGGATGCTTTGCCGTTAAAGGTGTCCTATAGACTCAATTTGACAGGGCCGAGTGTTGCGGTTCAGACGTTCTGTTCGACCGGCTTGGTGGCAGCACATCAGGCAATACGTAGTTTACGTGACCGGGAGTGCGACATGGCGCTGGCTGGCGGCATGTCTATTAGAGTACCGGACCATGTCGGATATATTTATCAGAATGGAAGTATGGAGAGTGCCGACGGCAAGGTCTGTGCATTCGACAGGCGGGCATCGGGAACAGTGTTCGGTGACGGTGGGGGAATTGTACTCCTCAAGCGGTACGAAGATGCTGTAAAAGATCACGACAATATTCTTGCGGTGATACGAGGTAGCGCTGTAAATAATGACGGCGCTGTGAAGGCAGGCTTCACAGCGCCCAGTGTTCAGGGGCAAGTTGAGGCGATCCAGAAAGCTCTGAAAGATGCTCAGTGCACTGCGGACGAGGTGGGATATATAGAAGCACACGGAACTGGGACGGCGATCGGAGATCCGATCGAGTATGAGGCGTTATCACGGATATATGGTAGTGGAAGAACGGGTAGGCTCTGCATTTTGGGGAGTGTAAAACCCAATATTGGTCACCTAGATCGAGCATCGGGTATTGCTAGTCTTATCAAGGCCGTGCAGATGGTCCGCGACAGGATCATTCCTCCTTTGATTAACTTTTCGGCCCCAAATCCGCATTTGGATAGTCAGACAGTATGTTTTGATTTCATGGTAGAGAAAAGTGCGTGGGTGGGCGCGGGAGAACCTATGCGAATTGCGATCAATTCGCTCGGTATGGGGGGCACTAATGCGCATATGCTCATCGAAGAGGCTCCTAAGATGCAACGGCAGCCTGAGATAGATTCTCCCCATATCGTTACGGTGTCTGCAACTACTTCGGACGGCCTCCAGTTGCTCTTAGCACAGCTTGAAAATACCTTGAGTTCGAGCCAAGCACGTCTGGACGATATAGCGTTCACGTTGAATCATGGTCGTGATCACTGGTCTTTGAGAGCAGGATGGGTAGTTTCGTCAACCAGCGAGTTGCTGGAAGAGCTCAAGGTAGCGGTTGAAGCTCCACAAAGTAGGAAGGATCCTGCCTCAGACATAGATAAGGTCGTCTTGGTGCTCGATGGAGGCTTAGGCAGGGTGACAGCTGCATTAGAGGAAGCTCTTACTCCCCCGTTTGTCGATGCCTCGGGCCTGGCTGCGGCTGTACAAGAGGCGGATCGACGGGGCATGACCGATGCGCCGGAGCTGATTAGGGAACTCCTGGATGACCCGAGAGGTCATCGCGTTGAATCACGACCTCTGGGCCGCGCGGAGCAGTATATCTTGAGTGTTCTGATTGACTACATGGTTCTGGACATGCTGGTAGATGCAGGCGTTCCGCTGTGTACTGTGCTTGCTGCAGGGCCGGGAAATTTGGCTGCGTCCATTTATTTTGGTGAGATGGAGTGGGAGGATGCCTTTGCATATGTTCTGGATCGCCACCCTGATGTTTCCGTGGACCAGACAGACTGCGGAACCGACCGGCCTGACGGCTGGAGGCGTTGGACACATAATGGCGACAGCGGGTGGTGCCAGGATAGAATCAACAGTTATAGCGAAGCTGTTGACGTATGCACTGGTTGTGCTACTTACGAATCCGATGACGCTGATAACACGGCTAGAGTCAGCAGCACTGCAAGTCCAGATGTGCATCAAGGTGATAGTACGATCCTAACCGTCTTCCCTAGCAGGGACTGGATCGGGTACAAACGGTATCCGCTTCGTAGCGGACTGCTGGCGGTGTGGCTCCGTGGAACGGACATTGCGTCGTCTCGCCTACTTAGTTGTGACGGACACCGGATCGCACTGCCAACGTTCCCTTTCAATCGTGCGCCGCATTGGATCGATGCGCCTGCGTTCGATGTGGAGATGGGGCATGCGGATATTGCAAATTCTAATGTAGAAGATCCTCTGAACGAGATAGAGCAGATCGTCCGGAGACCTTGGCCGCGGTGGTTTTATGAGCCCAGATGGGATCGTGTAGCGATGCTTCGTTCTACCTCGTGCCGGACCTTAGAAGGAAGACGAGTACTACTTCTCCTGCCGCAGGATCGTACGGTGGCGCAGCAGATCGTCGAGGACTGCCAGCGCCTTTCAGGGCTACGCCCCTGCACTGTTATGGTTGGCGATTCTACGCGCAGTTTAAGTGCGACGGATTTCGAAGTTGATCGAAACGACGTGGTAATTGGGCTCACCACGACGTTGCGTTCATTGACTGTAGCTGGCATCGAGATTGATGACATTCTGCATTGTTGGTCGTACGGTGATGCCCATCCACACGACGAGGAACTTGCACAGGGGCCTTATTCGTTAACCGCGATTGCTGCGTGGCTAGCGACTCGACGGGCGAAGGGGGACATTCGAGTCACAGTATTGGCCACCGACGGACTGAGCCAAGATGGAGATGCAGGAGGACGCGTCCCCGTACGCGCCATGCTTGCAGGCCTACTCAAAGGTATGTCTTTCGAACTAGAAGGCTGCGCCACGAGGTATATCGACCTGGACAGATATCAGGGAGATCTAGATGCTTTCATGACGACGGCCTGGCTGGAAAACGAAACATCCAAATCAACGCATTTGGTTGTCCGCTGCTCAGAGGCATGGAGCCGTTCGTGGAAGGAAACTGCGATTACAGGTAGTGGTGCTGAATGTAATGTAAATGGAGGTGACGCTAGGATTGAGTGCGACGGGGGCGTGTACCTAGTAACAGGAGGCACTGGAGGGCTTGGAATCGAGATGGCGATCAGACTGGCTGAGGGAGGAGCCAGGAAAATAGTTCTCGTGGGACGAGATTCTGCAAACATCATTGAGCGTCCAGACGGAACCTGGGCGTCGTGCGACGAGATACAGAGCAGTCGCATCGACCGGATTGGCGCGGCCATCCAGACAATGAGAGCATACGGAGCGGATGTCGAAGTCGTGTCGTGCGACATCAGGGACAAGGACGCCGTGGCCCGTCTCTTCAGTTCAGGGAGTCTCGAAAATCTCTGCGGTATTGTTCATGCAGCAGGCGTTCCTGGAGGTGCTCTCGTGCATGCGTCCGGACAGGAGGAATATGGCAGGGTTATGGCGGCAAAGGTGCTCGGAACGCTGAACTTGCTCAATGCGGTACGTGGCTTGGAGAACTCAGACTCCGTTCAGTGGATCGTACAGTTTGCTTCGCTTGCCTGCATAACTGGTGGGGGTCCTGGACAAGCGATTTACGCTGCCGCTAATTCGTGCATGGCCGCCATTGGGGAGACCTATACAGATCTTCCTGTGAAAACGATCTTCTGGGACGAGTGGAAGTGGGATGCATGGCTTGCCGCTGACGTCAATGTAGCGGACAGTGCTGTTGGGCGCCGTTTAAGCGAAATTCGACGTAGAATGGGTTTGTCGTTCGATGAAGGATGGGCTGCAATGGTTATGGCATTGAAGCTTGAGGCAAGAAGTGTCATTGTATCGACGAGGCCGCTACAGCAGTTGATCGACGCCAGCTCACGAATGACGTTGTCTCAGCTGCTTAATAATAGCCTCGAACAGGGGGGTGGCCGATGCAACAAGTTCTCAAATGTAGATTCGGCAGACTTAGATAACACCGTGTTAGAGGTATTAAGGTCAATCCTGGGCGTACCCAGCTTGGGCTTTAATGACGACTTTTTTGATATGGGAGGCAATTCTCTTCTCGCTATTCAGGTTGCGGCAGACCTAAGCGACTCATATGGTATTGAACTGAATCCGGGTGATATGTACTCGTATCGAACTGCTCGTGACATAACTGAGTGGGCGAAAAAGAACGGTTCAAACATCCATGGCAACATCCCAAGTGTGAAGGAGGGCTCCCGAAGAGGCAGTGCTCGACGCGCAGCTCGCTCGACGCGTCTGGCTCAGATGCGGGCAGATGCAGAATGGAAGGAAGACTGAAGAAGAATGGACAGTGTACTGATCACAGGTATGGCGTTTAGGCTTCCAGGAGCACAGACGTACAATGAGTTGTATGCCATGCTACATTCTGCTAGGGTAAACATACGTAGTCAGCCTCGGGATACCCAGGCGGACGACGTCACAGGACTTCCTTGGGCAGACGTGCCGTCGGCACCAGCGGCGGCCATCCTGACTGACATCGATAGATTTGAGAACGAAATGTTCGACATCGACGGTCACGAGGCAGAGCTCTTGGACCCGCAGCAGCGCGTGCTCATGGAAATTGTATGGAACGCGCTTGAATCTTCTAACACCGATCCCTCCAGAGGCGTACCCGGCGCGGGCTTGTTCGTCGGATCCACCCCGTCCACTTATGTTTTCGGCCTCATGAGTTCACATACAGTTGGGAGTGATCGGCTCGCGGAACTCCTTAACATTCACAGTTGGAGCGGCTTCGTAGCACGACTATCGCACGCCCTGGGAATCGATGGACCAGGACTGGCACTTGAGTCATTCTCATCCAGCGGGCTCGTCGCCTTTCACCTCGGAGTGGAGTCCTTGCTTAACCACGAGTGTGATAAGGCTATCGTATGCGGGGCCTCTATCAAGATACCGCAGTTCCCCCTTTATAAGGAGGCTTCACGTTCGGGACGCTGCCTCCCATTTGATAGGCGGGCAGACGGTACTGTGGTGGGCAATGGTGCAGTATGTTTCATACTAGAGAGAGAGTCTGATGCAAAGACACGTGGGGCTCCACACCGCGCGAGAATACTTGGCACGGCAACCAATATGGATGGGCGAAGTTATCCGGGAATCCGGTCATTCGAACGCTCAGCTAAAGAACGCGTGATGGTTGAAGCCATGATGGCGGGTGGCGTTGACCGCGAGTCGATCGATTATGTAGAGGCCCACGCTTGTGGTGTCGAACTGGCTGACCGTATCGAGCTAGCGGCTATATCGAGAGCCTATCAGAGTATGGGGCGATCCAACGAACTCAGAGTCGGTTCTCTCGCTGGTAACATCGGACACTTGGATTCAATTGCCGGCCTTGCCGGACTTCTCAAATGCGTCTTGATGGTGGAGCAGCGTATATGCTTTCCCCAGGTGATGGGAGAGTCTCCACTTATCACGGGGGAAGGGCTGCCAACGGGCATTGTTATCAGTCCTGAGCCTCGGGAGCAACCAGGCAAGAACGATCTAAGGGTTGCAGTAAACTCTTTTGGTTTGGGTGGCGTTAATGCCAACGTAATACTGGAACATGCATCTAATACATATCCTGCTCAGAAGACGAGTTCCCGCTCTTCGCCAGTCGAACTGCGCCTTAGTCAACGATCGGGTGCGATGCTAAAGGTTTACGAAAGACGGCTGCTTGACGCGATTCGTTCCACTCCTGGTCTTCCTATTGGCTACCTGCGGAGTGTGATGGCTGATGGGAGGCCGAGGTGGCGTGTTGGTGCAGACTACCTTGTGTCTTCTAGCGACGAACTGGCTGATCAACTTCGGAATTCAATCAATGACGGAACGCAGGAGGCACACGAGAGCGAAGGTTGTGATGTCACAGAAGGGCTTGAGTCGTCTCGTTGTCCGGAGCCAGTGCCGCGTCTGGGTACTGGAGAGATTCCAGGAACCGTGATGAGCGGAAAACGCTGGTGGCACAAGTCCATCGACAGGTCAAGGTCCATTTTTCGTGAGTGAGGAGCGACAAAAGTGAATGAGTTGAGAGTTGGCGTCATTGGTGCTGGTACTATGGGGACGGGGCTGGCGGAGCGCTTCGCCGGACATGGTTTAACCGTCACGCTTATTGACACAGATCCTGAACAGCTAGATAGTGCCAGGCGCAACGTAGAGACGTTTGAAAGGACATCGCCTTTGCTCGGGCTTGCGTACACCCCGTCTAGCAACGTTAGCGAATTGGTGACATACTCTGACCAAATGGCGGACCTTTGTGGGGTGGATTATGTTATCGAGAATGTTACCGAGGATTTTTCGGTCAAAAGGGATGTGTATTCTACCATCGATGACGTGTGCGGGAGCCAGATGGTCGTGGCTGCAAACACCTCATGTATACCGATTACAAGGCTTGCTGGGGTGCGGTCCTGTCCTGAGAATACTATAGGTATTCATTTCATGAATCCTGTCCCGAAGAAAGACACTGTCGAGCTCATCCGCGGGCGCCAGACAGGAGAGCGTGCCGTAGAGCAGACGCTAGGCCTGCTGAAGCGGACAGGTATACGTCCGATCGGAGTGAACGATTCCGCCGGCTTTGTCACGAACCGAGTACTGATGATGACGATCAACGAGGCAGCCTTTCTGGTGCACGAAGGAGTGGCTCAGGCTGAGCATATAGACGACATCTTCAGGTCGTGTTTTGGGCACGCGTCGGGACCGCTCGAAACAGCCGATTTAATTGGAATTGACGTCATTCTCGCAAGCATCGACGAGCTCTACAAGGAGTACGGCGATCCGAAGTACCGGGCGTGCCCGTTGCTCAGAATGATGGTGGACTCGGGAGACACCGGGCGTAAGAAGGGAGTGGGTTTCTATCAATATTGATGTCATACAACTACAATTAGTCTGAGTCGTGTAGACGATGGGACATTCGAGTCCCTCTGAATATTAGGAAGGTAGCACATGTACTCACAAGAACAGGTTCGGGACGAGCTCAAGACGTTTCTTGCTCGCAGAATTCCTGAAGACATCCTCGATGACGACCTGAATATTTTTGAATCTGGATACATTAACTCGATGTTTGCAATGGAAATCGTGATGCATATTGAAGAGATCCTGGGTTTTCGTATTCCTGCAAATAGGCTGGATATGAAGAGCTTCCGGACGCTGGGTAGCATCACACAACTGGTCTGTTCACTACGTGACGAGGCAGGTAACTTGGAGGGCGAGGAACGGTGAGTGTGCTGCATGCAAGAGAAGACAAGGAATGCTCTGAGAAGACCGAGGTCAGAGATAGGTGGTGTGCATGGGTCAATGAGCGGCTCCTGCCCCAGGCCGCGTCGATTGATCAACATGGGATCACTCCCAGGTCTTTGCTTGCCGAAATTGGCTCTATCGGTGGGTTCTCCGTTGGACTCGGAGAAGTGGAGGGCGAAGAATTTGGTTCCTTGAGGGACATGGCGATAGTACACGAGGAGGTGGGACGTGGATCTGCTGCCGTCAGGAGTTTTCTTACGGTGCACTGCATGCTTCTTCAGGCAGTGTGTCGATGGGGTCGTCTACCTGTAGGAGACAACAGGTTGCACGACCTACTCAAGGGGACGCGTCTGGGCGGGCTGGCATTCTCGGAAATGGGAATTGGCAGCGACCTCGCTGGTGTGAAGGCTACTGCTAGCCGTACAGCGAGCGGCCGCTATGAGCTTTGCGGGATCAAACGCTGGGTCACAGGAGGACAGGTTCTTGACAGTGCGCTAGTCCTAGCTGTCGCGGATGGGGGCCCAACTGTGTTCTTGGTGGACTGCCACTCTACGGGCGTACGTCGCGAGGCCTTGTGCGACGTAATTGGTGCGCGGGGAAGTATGATGGCCGACATCCATTTTGAGGATGTGACTGTTGGCGATGACGCGATCATAGGTGGAGAGGGGATGGGGCTGGCGATAGCCACCGGTATTCTTGATTACGGTCGTTTGAGCGTTGCTGCGGGATCGGTTGGCATAGTGCAAGCTTGTCTTGACTGTTCGGTAGACTACGCGTGGCCCTGCTCTAAGGATGGACGCCAGATCGGTGATTTCCAGTTGATTCAGGAACTTATCTCAAAAATGTCTGTTGCGGCTTCTGCCGGTCGAGCTCTTGTAGCTGAAGCCGCACTGTCTAAAGAGCTTGGACTTTCTTCGACTCTGCTCAAGACGTGCATAGCCAAGCAGTTTGCGGCTACTTCTGCAGTGCAGGCGGCGAACGATGCGGTGCAATTGCATGGCGCTGCTGGATTGACGACTAGATATCCTGTAGAAAGATTGCTTCGGGATGCAAAGGTGATGGAGATAATTGAGGGCAGTACGCAGATCCAGCATGGCATTATCGCAGAAGCTACACGTGACGCCTTACGGCAAGTTGGTGGAGTGAGATAGTACAGACATAACTGTCGGAGGAGCAACAAGTCATCAATATGAGTACAACAGCGAACAATAAGGTGAAGTGTCTCATATGGGACCTAGACGAGACACTATGGGAAGGTACCTTATCGGAAGGAGGTGGTCATGTTCTGTGTTCAGGGGTGTTGGATACGATAGTCGAACTGGATCGCCGGGGCGTACTGCACTCGATCGCAAGTAGGAACTCGTACGATATTGCAATTCAGCGATTGAGGGAATTGGGAATTGACGAATACTTTCTTGTTCCGCAGATAGGTTGGTTCGACAAGGCGGAAATGGTCGCTCGAATCCAGAGAGATCTTAATATTGGAGTCGACTCGTTGGCTTTTATTGATGATCAATTATTTGAGCGCGATGCTGTACGGCACAGGTTTCCCGATGTACGAACATATTCGGCGGAGCAGGTTACTGAAATTACGAGCCTTGCTGAGTTTGCTCCGACGGTTTTGACTTCTGACTCAGGGAGGCGTAGGGAATTCTATAGGGCTGCGCTGAAGCGGAATGCTGACGAAACGGAGTTTGGCGGAACTGAAAAGGAGTTTCTCGAGTCACTGAAGATGCGGTTCCTTGTGAGAGACGCTCGCGTCGAAGATCTTGGCCGGGCTGAGGAACTGGTCGTCCGAGCGAATCAACTGAATTCGACGGGCGTTACGTATTCCTTCGATGACCTTCATGCCATGGTTGAGTCCAATGAGAACATTGTGCTGGTAGCCGAGTTGGAGGATCGGTATGGGTCATATGGTCAAATTGGCATAGCTGTAATCGAGGTCGGTGCGGCGGAGTGGACGATTATGTTGTTCCTCATGTCCTGCAGAGTGATGTCGCGCGGAGTCGGAAGTCTTTTTCTTGGCTTGATAGCAGAGCGGGCAGCCCTGAAGGGTGTCCGGTTGCAGGCTAGATTTAGGGATACCGGAAGAAATCGTCCAATGTATGTGACGTACAGACTCGCGGGATTTACCGAGGCATCATCGTTGGATGATCGGACCCAGTTGATGATGCTGTCCGAGGGGTTCCAGTACTCAAAGCCTGCCTACGTAGAGGTCATTGAGGAGTGGAGTAATTGTGAGTGAAAGCCGACGATGTACGGTATGGTGTTGTGATGGTACGCGATTTCCTTGTGAGTGAGCTATTTCCGTACTCTCGGTTTGACCGGGAGAAGGCTGTCCATCTGGTTGTCTTTCCTTGGGCGGGAGCTAGCGCGCTCTCCTGCCTGCGGCTGTGCTCAGTGGTCGGTGAGGCTGTTGGGGTGCTTGCGGTTGAGATGGCCGGTCGTGGGACGCGGAGTGATGAGCCGGCAGTTCGGACCGTTGAGGATGTTGCCGCAGAGGTAACTTCGGCGCTGGTGGACATCACGGACACCTCTGCGTTGATCGTCATGGCGGGCCACAGTTTGGGCGCGGCCTTGGCATATGAGACAGCGTGCCAAATGTCCGTGGCGGGACTGACTCCTGCAGGCGTGATCCTCTCGGGCCGGGCGCCGTATCGGGTCCCTGGTGGTTCGTCGAAGCCTTGGAAGTGCGGAGGCTGCCCAGAGCGACCTGACGACGTGTACCTAATGGACTTCTTAAGGAGTACCGGTAGTGCTGACGAGATTGCGAGCCTCAACGAGTATCGGCGGCGCGAGGTACTCGATCGCCTGCGTTCGGATTTGCTGATGAACATGGACTACGTCCCGGAACTGCGACCAGTCAGGTTCCCGATGTTCTGCTTGACAGGCCGTGAGGATATGATTGCTACGCCTGAGGCGTGCCAAGCGTGGCGCAACTATACGGCTGGCTACTTCGAACTCGTAACGTTGGCGGGTGGGCACTTCTATTTCAGGAACTACGGAGCTGAGACGTTCTACTCGACGTTCAATAGGATTGTTCATTTGATCATGGACTGGTGCGTGAAAGGTGTAAGCCCGTGAGTGAATATGGTGGTCTTTATATCGTAAGGCCGTCAGGTTTCACAAATGTCGAATGGCTTGGACTCTATGCTCTTAGCGCGGTTGAGGTAGACCAAGCGATGCGTCTGCGGTCCGTCCGTGCCCGGGCAGCCTATGTGGCCTGCCGTTCACTACTGCGAGCACTCGTCTCCACCTATGCGCATGTACCTGTTGATCAGATCGAAATTGGCCAAGGTGAATATGGCAAACCGGTCGTGACCTATCCCACCGGGGTGTGCGTGGAGTTCAACATCTCGCATTCACGTCAGGTGTCGGTACTGGCTATGGCGCCGGCTGTGCCAATCGGAGTAGACGTCGTGGAGGTGGCGGAGGTGCCCGAAGGTCAGGGATTTGCTCGGCGAGTTCTGACTGACCGGGAACTCGGCGTCTGGTCTGCATTGCAGCACAACAGGAGGGCAGAATGGCTGGGGCGGGTGTGGGCGGCAAAAGAGTCGTATTTGAAGTGGATAGGTGTGGGTCTGAAAGTCGATCCAAGGACTGTGGATGTGTCCTGGTTGAGCGGTATGAGTTTTAGGGTCGCAGGAGAGAAAGGATCATTCCCGGCAGCGTACGGTTGCTGGCGTGCGTACGAAGGCTGTCAGATTGCTTTTGTGCCTGGAGACTTGGACTTGTCGGTGGTCTCGACGCCTTGGAGGACGGTATTGGATAAACTTACTTGTCAAGGGTTTTCGGAACTGACGTAAAAGGAAGAGTGTGGAGGACGACTTGTTGTCATGTTCTCGAATGGAGGTATAGTCGTGTCGGAAGTCGAGGCTAGCGTTAATGGTTTGATGGGAGTGCTACGATGGCGTGCGCAAACCGAAGGTGATAGAGATGTCTTTCGCTGGTTGTCTGCATTTGGAGAAGTTGAGGATTCTGAGACATTTCGTGGGCTCTATGAAAAGGCTCGAACTGTTTCGGCGACGCTCGGGGCCATTTCAGATAGTGGAACCGTCGCTGTGGCAGTGAGGCGGTCGCTGTGGTTTCAACGAGTGTTCGCAGGTTGTCTGTTAGCTGGCCGGGTTGTTGTTCCCTTGCCTCCTATTATAGAGGCTTCAGGGTACTCGGTTTCGGAGCGTTTCGTCGCGATTCTGTTGCACTGTCTTCCGAAAATTTTGGTAGTTTCAGAGTGTGATAAGGGGCTAGCGCTGAGACTTTTGCAGGAGCGTGGCTTGAGTGCTGACTGCAAGGTAGTTGCCGCCGAGGAGCTAGTTAACGGAAGTGCTTCAAATGAGAGGTATGTTCCGAATGATCTGGATAGTGTTGCGTATTTACAGTACTCATCCGGTACTACTGGTAGCCCGAAGGCGATCGAGATCTCCAATCGTAATCTCGTGGCTAACATGAGGGCAGTTCGGCAGTATGCTGAACTATTTTCGGATGCGGTTGGCGTGAGTTGGCTTCCAATGGAACACGATATGGGACTCGTTGCAGGTATGATGATCGCAATATATAGCGGTTGTCTCATTTACGGTATGAGTCCCGATGACTTCGCGAAGCATCCGGAGAGGTGGATGAAATGGATGTCGGAGAGACGGGCAACGCACTCGATCGCACCTAATTTTGCTTACGGCATTGCGGCGGCTCGGTGTAGTGAGCAGTTGGCGGTAAGTCTTGATCTATCTCATCTTCGAGTGGTGCTGTGTGGTGCTGAACCGATTGACTCGATGACATTGGAAACCTTTGGGGCGCGTTTCGCTCGCTCCGGGTTACGGCAGACGGCTCTGTTCCCTTGTTATGGTTTGGCTGAGGCCACATTGTTTGTCACCGGCGGCCCGGTGGGTGCTGGCGTCCGCAAAATTGCGGTTGATTGTGATAAATTAGCTGAGGGCGAGTTGGTGGAGGCGGCCAGTGAAGGGGGTACTGAGGTCGTTTCCTCAGGGGCTGTTGAAGCTGGCTCAACGGTGCGAATCGCCCGATTTGAGAAAGGTGGGCAGGGTGTGGCGTTAGACGAGGGAGGTATTGGCGAGATCTGCGTAGCGGGGGATAATGTCTCTCGGGGCTATTGGGGTGATCATGTTAGTACGTTGAATACATTTGGTTGGGAGATCGAAGGTGATCATGAGAGGTTCCTGAGGACGGGGGATGTTGGCGCTGTTAAAGATGGGCAACTGTATGTGACTGGGCGCATCAAAGATATGATGATTGTGAGGGGCAGGAACTATTTTCCAGACGATATTGAGAAGTCTTTGCGAAGGGATTTGCCAATCCTGCGTGGGCGGAGGTTGGTCGTTTTTCAGAATGCGGAGAACCTTATCTGTTGCTTCGTGGAGGAAGTGATTGAGACTGACGGTAGTGCGGATGTTCCAGGTCCAGCTCCGGATGGCGATGATGAGGCTGGCAGCATGTTGCGGTCCGGAATCGAGCGTAGCGTGGCGCAAAGATATGGTTTGCATGTTGCTGACGTGCGGGTGATTCCAGCGGGCAGCTTGCCGACGACTGTCTCTGGAAAAGTTATCCGGACAGGTTTGGAGGACCGAATCAGTCGGTTAGGCGTTGGAGAGAACGACGAGTGAGTTGATGGGATATGGGAGCTGCAGCAGAGTCCGGTAGTCGCGAAATAGCAGATTTAAGGGATAGTCGCGTTTTGGCGCTTGTGCTCGTCTGCACGGTGAGTTTCATGAACGTCCTGGATATCACGGTGGTGTCGGTGGCACTGGGGGATGTCGGGCAGAGTCTAGGTGCGTCGCAGAGTGAGTTGCAGTGGGTAGTGGATGCCTACACGCTGCCGTTGGGGGCGTTGCTGATGTCAGCGGCGACTTTGAGTGGAAGTCTGGGTCGACTGCGATTGTTCCGATGGGGGCTGGTCCTGTTTACGGTGGGGTCGGCTGTGTGCGCATTGGCCCCTTCGATGCTCGTACTCAACGTTTTCCGGGCTCTTCAGGCGGTCGGTGGGGCGATCTTCCTGGGCGTCGGCGTTCCGATGATCTCTGATCGCTACGCTGCCGGACGCGAGCGGGCACGAGCTACCGGGATCTACGGGCTCATCTCAGGGGTCGCTATAGCAGTGGGACCACTGGCAGGCGGGGGCCTGGTCCTAGTCGCCGGGTGGCGCTCCATCTTTTGGATCAACGTCCCTGTGGGAGTGGTGTCCTGGCTGGCGTCGTGGTACGTGAAGGATGGCGGCGCGGATCGCAGAGGTTCAGAAGTGGATTGGCCCGGAACGCTGCTGGCAGTCGTTGCCACCGGGGGTGTGACGGTCGTCCTACTGGAGGGGGCCGCCTGGGGGTGGACTAGTGCACGCACGCTTGGTGCCGTCGCCGTCGGACTGGCCGCGATGGGGCTGTTCATGGCCGTCGAGCGGCGCTCGGACTCACCTATGGTTCCGGGACGCCTGCTGACTGACCGGCTCTATGCGGTGAGTATCCTGACCGGCTTTGCCGTCCAGGCCGGTCTGGTGGGGCAGATGCCCTGGCTGTCGCTGTATGCGCAGAATATCTACCTGTTTTCACCCCTGCAGGCCGGACTCTGCTTCCTCCCGTTCAGTCTCTGTGCCATCGCGGGGGCGTGGCTGTTTCGTGGCGGTAGTGGGCGCTGGGCGCCGTCGGCCAGGCTGCTGGGGATCCTTGTCATCGGGTGCGCGGCGCTGATGTCATGGGTGCTGTTGTACGGCTCATCGACCTGGGTGGTGCTCCTGCCGGGCCTGATCCTGGCAGGCATCGCGGTTGGCGCTGCCGGGACCGTGGTCAACGAGCTGGCGGTTGCCTCCTTCGAGGGTGATGAGGCAGGTGCGGCCTCTGGGCTATCCGCTGCGATGAGGCAGATCGGCGTGGTGCTCGGCGTGGCTGTCTCCGGCGTGGGGTTCGGTGGTGCGAGTGAGCACGTGGTGCGTCATCAGTGGCCGGTGGGTGCGCAGGAACTTGTCAGCAGCGTGCGCTCAGGACAGGGACTGCGTACGACGGCTAGTGCTCCCGGTGCCGGGCGCAGCCTTCTTGCCGACGTCGTGCACCGTGCCACCGACTGGGGGATGGTGACCAGTTTCGCGATCGGGCTGTTCATCATGCTAATGGTGCTGGTGACCGGTGTCCTGTGGCTACGACGAGGAGGCGTCAACATGTCGAGTCCGGGGAAGAAGAATCCCCCGGCCCGAGAAACACCACGCACCCCACACCGCTGAGCGCGACATCCTCAGAATCTGCACCAGATCCGCTTGCATGACGTCGACTTGCCGCTCGAGTCGTCCACGTTGCTGTCCGGCTCTTATCCGGACGGCAGCGGGTCGGTGGTGCGCTCAGGCGAAGACGACGGTGCGGTGTCCGTTGAGCAGCACCCGATGCTCGGTGTGCCAGCGCACCGCCTGCGCCAGCACCCGGCGCTCGACGTCCTGCCCCTTGGCCTGCAGCATGGACACCGAGTCCTCGTGCCCGGCCCGCGTCACGTCCTGCTCGATGATCGGCCCCTCATCGAGGTCCGCCGTCACGTAGTGCGCCGTCGCCCCAATGAGCTTGACCCCGCGCTCGTGCGCCTGGGCGTAAGGACGTGCCCCCTTGAAGGACGGCAGGAACGAGTGGTGAATGTTGATGACGCCCCCGTGCAGCCGCTCGCACAGGGCGGGGGAGAGGATCTGCATGTAGCGGGCCAGCACCACCAGCTCGACATTAAGGGAGTCCACCAGTCCCAGCAGCTCGGCCTCAGCGGCCTCCTTGGTCTCCTTGGTGACCGGGATGTGGTGGAAGGGCACCCCGTAGAACTCGGCGACGTCCCGCAGCGTCTCGTGATTGCCCACCACGCCGACGACGTCGACCGGCAGCCCCTGACTGCGGGCCCGGAAGAGCAGGTCGGTCAGGCAGTGCCCCTCCTTGGAGACCATGATGAGGGTGCGCATCGCGCGCCCCACCTCGTCGAGGCTCCACTCCATCTCATACTCGCCGGCCAGCTCGGCCAGGTCCTTCTCCAGCTCCACGCGCGGCACGGTGGTGAGCACCTGGACCCGCATGAAGAACAGCCCGGTGGAGGAGTCCCCGAACTGCTTGGACTCGGTGATGTTCCCGCCGCGGCGCGCCAGCGTACCGGTGACCGCGTGGACGATCCCCGGGCGGTCGGGGCAGGACAGGGACAGGACCAGGTGGGCGGCGGAGTCGGTGTGCACCGTGGAATGAGCCATGGCCTCAGCCTAGTCGGCGCTCGCGCCACTTGACGACGGCGAGCATCAGCCAGGTGGTCACGATGAAGGGCCAGGTGTAGGTCGGCACCGGGATCTCCGTGAACACCCGGTCCACGACGACGGTCAGCACCGATCCCACCACCGCCAGCACCCAGGCCCGCCTCCCGGGAGGCAGGAGGACGACGCCGATCGCGATCGCCGTCAGGCACGGCGAGTATCCGCCCAGTCCGTGCGCCGCCTGGCCGGCGGGAACGAGCGCCAGCGTTGCTGCCGTCCCGACGACGCTGCCCAGCAGCGCCGCCGCCCCGACTCTCCACCCGGCGATGAACAGCCCAGCCAGGATCAGCGCCCCGCCGACCCAGGAATCGACGAGCACCACCTGGGACTCTCCCGTCAGCACCGCCTCCGGGACCAGCCAGGCCGTCGCCCCACTGACCGGCGCCGGATCCGGCACCATCGGCGCATCGATCGCCCTGAGCAGAGCGGTCAGCAGGCCGGAGACGATGCAGAAAGGAGCCGTGAGCGCCGGGAGCCCGACCGGGGCGAGTGCGCGCTCCAGCGCGCGGTGCACCGCGGGGCACGCCGCCGCACCGACCACGGTGACCAGCGTCGCCGGCCAGAAAACCCCCATAGCGGCCCAGGCCGCCGCTCCCACCAACGCTCCGTTGTAGCCCTGGAGACCGTCACGCACACGTAGATCCAGCAGCCTGGCCGCCACCGTCGACACCGTCGTCCCGAGGACCACCTGAAAGGCCATGAGCGGTGAGTAGACGGCGATGCCGGCCACGATGAGCAGTCCGGTGAGCGCCCGGGGCTGGAGGAAGATCTGCCCCACCCCGCGCCCCAGTGCGCCCACGCCGGACGAGACGATCGACGGGACGGCCGAGGCGCCCGGTTTGTCAGCCGGGCGGTGGGACTGATGAACAGATGACTCAGGCATGAGGGGCTCCGATCGATAGAAGCATCGGGAGGTGCCCGCCGCCCAGGCGAGCGGGCTGTTGCTAGTACTTGCGCAGGTTGAGCCTCGGCGCGCAGAACCACCGGCTGCGCAGAAGCTCGCTGATGTCGAGCATGAGATCGGTCAGACGGGTCGTGTCATCGCCCAGCGCCCGGGCGATGAAGCCGGGTCCCTGCACCCGCGTCACTGCCCCGCGCACGCCGTCGACCTCCAGCATCTGGGCCACCTCATTGACGAGGGCGTCATCGACCCGGGCGTCGAGCACCGTGAAGGAGGCCAGGTGGCTGTGCCCCTCCAGGCCTCCTAGCCCCGCCAGCCCGGCCTCACCGGGGACCAGGCGCAGGTTGTCGACGACGGCGCACCGCCCACCGACACGGATGTCAGTGCGCATCCGCACACAGTCGTAGCCGAAGGCCGAACCGTCCGGGGCCCAGCCGGGGGTGAGGACCTCCAGGGACATGAAGGTCGCCGTCGGGTCCATCTCAACCAGGGTGGTCTGCCGGTAGGAGGACTCCCGGTAGGCGATGACCTGGTCGGGAACGAGCTCCAGCACGGCCCGGGGCCCCAGGCTCACCCGGGTGTCCTGGCGGACCGGGCAGGTGGGGGTGCGGTAGATCTTCGTGGCCGCCTGGGTCGTCAGCACCGCCGAGGCCCCCTGGAGGACCTCGACCTCGGTGAGATAGGAGTCGCCGTCCAGGTACCCGCCTCCGGGATTGACCACGTAGTAGGTCACCTGCCCGCTCTCATCGAGGTACAGCGGGCGGAAAACCCTCAGTGCTCCCCGGTGGTACTGCTCGACGGCGACGCTCCGGTCCCCGCCCCGGGCGATCCGCAGGTGCAGCTCGCCGGTGGTGCTCACGACTCCAGGTCCGTCATGAGCACGTCATGGTGGATCCACTCGATGACCTGCTCCAGGCCCTCGTCGGTCTTGAGGTTGGTGAAGCAGAAGGGCTTGTCACCCCGGAACACCTTGGAGTCGGCCTCCATGACCGCCAGGTCGGCGCCGACATGAGGGGCCAGGTCCGTCTTGTTGATGACGAACAGGTCGGACTTAATCATCCCCTGACCGGCCTTGCGAGGAATCTTCTCGCCCTGGGCGACGTCGATGACGTAGATGGAGAAGTCGACCAGCTCGGGGGAGAAGGTGGCCGAGAGGTTGTCGCCTCCCGACTCCACGAACACCACCTCCAGGTCCGGGTGGCGCTCCACCAGCTCGGCGATCGCCGCCTCGTTCATGGAGGTGTCCTCACGGATGGCCGTGTGCGGGCAGCCCCCGGTCTCCAGCCCGACGATGCGGTCCACCGGCAGGACCCCCTGAGCGGCGAGGATCTTGGCGTCCTCGATCGTGTAGATGTCATTGGTGACGGCGGCCATGGAGACCTCCCGGCTCATGGCCCGGGTGATGCGCTCGATGAGCTGGGTCTTGCCAGCCCCCACCGGGCCGCCCACCCCGATCCGGACCGGGCCGGGGTGGGAACGGCCCGCTGGCTGCTCGGGCGCGTCCGCGTGCTGCTGGCTGGTTGCTGCTGACATGAGAATCTCCTCACTAGCTCTTCAGGAAGGTCTTTCAGGACATGAACATGCGGGCCCGCTGGCGCTCGTGCCGCATCTGGCTGATCTCGATCCCGGGCGCGGCTGCCCCCAGATCCATCTCGTCAAGGCCCCCGATCCGCCTGACCGCGGCGCGGACGTCGCCGCGCACCGAGGCGATGGCGCGCTGACCGGCGTCCTGCCCCAGGGGGATGGCCCGAACGGCGTTCTGCGTCAGTGAGATGACGCTGGACTGGAGGTAGGCCGCCGCGACCGCCGCCGCCGGCGCCTCCAGCGCGTAGCCGGCGATCGCCAGCACGATGGCGGGGTGGGAACGGCAGCCCCCGCTGCCCTTGGTGCCTCCGGTGCCCCCGGCGTTCCCG
>ERZ773021.150-NODE-150-length-52494-cov-8.1307_pt1 | contig 52494 bp, 53 predicted proteins | sample MGYA00511668_ERZ773021 | MGnify/ENA primary metagenome ERZ773021 (study PRJEB29015, sample SAMEA2737961) | human oral metagenome | biome: human oral; feature: human-associated habitat; material: dental | place: China | collected 2032 ... | reverse complement strand
AAATAAATCAAAAGTAGGTAAAGTTCAAAAAACAGTTAAAGAAAGTAATCAGGCAAATACAAAATTAAGTAGTGAGGATAAAGAAGCAATAAATACAGCAATAAACTTTATGAATGAATATATAGAAATTAGAGATCCTGATGAGCTTGATAAATGGCTTGCAAAAGCTCCGATTACAGAAAAATTCAGAAAAGAATACCTAAGAAGAGAAAAACATATAGAATTAGGTGAAAAAGCACTTGAAGGAAAATTAACTCCTGCTGATGAGAAATTTTTAAAAGAAAATGATGATATTGATTATGACTATGATGCTTTATTAGGATCAGGAATAATGGATATAAGAGAAGAAAGTGAATTTCAATTGAAAAAATATGATTCTAAGTCTAAAACAGTTTATTTAAAAGATAAATACGAAGAAGATTTTGTTGTTGATGGTAGAAAAGGCCATCAAGGTGGAACAGAAATAATGTTAAAACTCGTAAAGCAAAATGGAAAATGGTTAATTGATGAATCAAAATAAATTGGACAAAGAAACAAATGATATAGTGAAGTAATATATTCATTGAAATATATAGAGCAGTAGACTATACATTTATAAATGTTGCTCTTTATAGTGCTGGAAAATTAAATAATAGTTTGAAAAATTATGATAAATACAAAAAATAAAAGCGAGTGATAAAAATGTTAAAAAAAGTAGGAATAGCTATGTTAATTGTAGCAAGTTTAGGAATGTCAGTTACAAGAAATAAATCAAAAGTAGGTAAAGTTCAAAAAACAGTTAAAGAAAGTAATCAGGCAAATACAAAATTAAGTAGTGAGGATAAAGAAGCAATAAATACAGCAATAAACTTTATGAATGAATATATAGAAATTAGAGATCCTGATGAGCTTGATAAATGGCTTGCAAAAGCTCCGATTACAGAAAAATTCAGAAAAGAATACCTAAGAAGAGAAAAACATATAGAATTAGGTGAAAAAGCACTTGAAGGAAAATTAACTCCTGCTGATGAGAAATTTTTAAAAGAAAATGATGATATTGATTATGACTATGATGCTTTATTAGGATCAGGAATAATGGATATAAGAGAAGAAAGTGAATTTCAATTGAAAAAATATGATTCTAAGTCTAAAACAGTTTATTTAAAAGATAAATACGAAGAAGATTTTGTTGTTGATGGTAGAAAAGGTCATCAAGGTGGAACAGAGATAACATTAAAACTTGTAAAACAAAATGGAAAATGGTTAATTGATGACTCAAAATAAATTAGACAAAGAAACAAATGATATAGTGAAGTAATATATTCATTGAAATAAAAATAGGGATTACTGTAATTTAAAGAAATCCCTATTTTTTTTATAAATAAAATTTATTAAATCTATTGAATTTATTTAACATTGAAAGTGTTCGGTGATATGTTAAAAATTAAATTTCCAAAAATTCCTTTTCAAATTCATCTTCTGTAAGCACCCGAACGCCCAATTTTTCAGCTTTTTCCAGTTTACTTCCAGCCTTTTCCCCAGCGATTAGAAAGTCCAGATTTTTTGAAACTGCTGACAGATAATTTCCGCCTTTACTCAGGATAATATCTTTTATGTCGTTTCGTTTGTATTTTTGCAGTTTTCCAGTTGCAAGGAAGTTTTTGTCTTTTATTGGATTATCTGCTATTTCTTCTGAATTAGTTTCATCAATGGCAAACTGCAATCCTATATTTTGTAAATCTGTGATAATTTTCCAGTTATTTTCATCATTTAAGAAAGTATTTACAGCAAGTGCAACTTTATCGCCAATTCCTTTTACAGCCAGTAAATTTGCGATTGACTGATTTTTCAGATTTTCAATATTTTTAAAAGTTTTTGTCAAAAGGTTCGCATTGAATTTTCCAACAAAAGGGATTCCAAGTGCGTAGAGAACTTTTGAAAAATCACGATTTTTACTGGATTCAATGCTGTTTATTAAGTTATCTACACTTTTTTGTCCCATTTTTTCCAGATTTTCCAATTCTTCACGGTATTTTTCAAGCGAATAAATATCAACTATTGTTTTTATTTTTCCTAATTCAATAAATTTTTCGACAATTTTGTCACCAAGTCCAGAAATATTCATTGCATCACGAGAAACGAAATAGGCAATTTGACGTTTGACTTTTTCGGGGCAAATTGGATTGTGGCATTTTAAGGCGACAAGTCCTTCTTCGTGTACAAGCTCACTATTGCAGACAGGGCAATTTGTTGGCTCCTGAATTTCAATTTCTTTTCCAGTTCTATCGTCAAACACAACATTTACAACTTGAGGAATAATTTCTGCCGCCTTTTCTACAATGACATTATCGCCAATTTTTATATCTTTTCTGCGAATTTCATCAAAGTTATGTAAACTTGCTCTTTTCACAACAGAACCTGATAAATTCACGGCTTCAAGTTCAGCAACAGGAGTAATTACCCCGGTTCTTCCAACTTGAAAAGTTACGTCCATTAATTTAGTCTTTACTTGTTCAGCAGGAAATTTGTAGGCAATTGCCCATCTTGGGCTTTTAGTTGTGTAGCCAAGCGTTTCGTAAAGTGCAAAATTATTTACTTTTATAACAAGCCCATCTGTTTCATAATCAAGTTTTTTCCTGTTGTTATGCCATTTGTCGATGGATTTTTCTAATTCTTTAAAATCAGTATATTTCTCAAATATTTTTGTTGTTTTAAATCCAAGTTTTTCAATATATTCAATGCTTTCCAAATGAGTATTTATCCCATAATTCTCAGCATTTACAAGATAATAGAGATAACAGTCAAGTCCACGCTCTGCAACAATTGTCTTATCAAGCTGTCTTATTGTCCCTGAAGCCGCATTTCTAGGATTTGCGAAAACATCTTCTCCATCATCTTCACGCTCCTGATTTATTCGATTAAAGCTTGAAATTGGCAAGATAATTTCTCCACGAACTTCTAATGAAACATTTTTTTTCAATTTTTTAGGAATAGTTCTAATTTCCATAATATTTTCAGTCACATCTTCCCCAACTTGCCCATCTCCCCGTGTTACAGCCTGAACAAGCGCTCCATTTTCATAAATCAGGCTTATACTAAGCCCATCCAGTTTCAATTCCAGAATATACTCTAGTTCCTTTGAATGATCCTTAACATTTTCAGATAAAATAATTTTTTTGATTCTTTTATCAAAATCCTCAATCTCGGAAATATTATAAGTGTTCGACAGACTAAGCATAGGCACCCGATGTCGTACTTTTGAAAATTTTTCACTCGCAGTACCCCCAATCTTTTCAGTAGGCGAACTTTCTCCATTTCCCTCATTTTTTAGCAATTCTGGATATTCCTGCTCAAGCTGTTTTAATTCACGCATTAAAGTATCATATTCCATATCCGAAATAAGAGGCTTGTCCTCGTTATAATAAAGATTGTTATGATATTCGATTTCATTTCTCAATTTTGTATATTTTTCTTGAACATCAGAAAAACTGGTATTTTTTTCATTATCTATATTTTCATTTTCATTATTTTTTTCTTGATTAAATAAATTCACGGTTGCTCCTTTTATAAAATTTGTTTTGTAAATTATATCATTTTTTTTATGATATGAAAAGTTTTTGGAGCAATTAAATCAGAGCTTGAATCCCAAATATTGACAAATTGTGAATGGTACAATATAATAATTTTATTAAGAATAATATAGTGATTTTTTACTTTTTTCAGAAGAAGGGAAAAAAATAATAATTTTAATTTGCATTTTGGGGTTATAAATTTATAAATTAAAAAAATATAAAAATATTGTAAAGCTGTATTAAAGTGAACTGGAGAAAAAGAATATGTTTTGGTATTCGAAAATACTGAAATTAAGAATATCGGAAAATTGAAATGGTGTTTTTAGAGAAATATATAGAAATTGAAAGTGAAAGAAGGACTGGTAAATGTGAAAGATGAAAATAATATGGAAATATTTGATATTGAGATTATTAATAATGGAAAAATAGAAAAAAATAAACTATTTTTATCAGAAATTGAAGATGAGATTAATTTAAAAATAGAAATTGAAAGAACAATATATTTTTCAAAAAGTGATAATATTTTTGATTCTGTTGTAGAATTACGAAAAAAATTAGAATTAAAAAACATTTATTTACTTTGTAATGCTTCGGTTATTAATGTTTATCCTTCTGGAATGCAAAAAGAATTTGGAGGGACAAAGGCGTATAAATTACAAATGGGAAAACAAGTTACTTTATCTGATGTAGTAGATATTTTTGATTACGATAGTGAATTAAAAATTGGCAGTGTTAAGGAACAAGAAGAATTTTTTGAAAGTTGGATAGAAAGTTTGAGAAAATAAAATGAAAAAAATTATTGTATTATTATTAATTATATTAGTTATATTTCTTTATTTTAATAATTCAAGAGAAGTAAAAAAAGAAGGATTTTACTCGGTTTCATTTTTTTATTCTGACAATAAAGAAAAGATTTTTGAAGTTGAAGATATTGAAATTGATTATTTTAAAAATATTATACAATCTATGGTTCTAATAAAATAAATTGAAAGATAGGAGTATAAAAATGGAAAAATTTATAATAAAGAAAATAGAAGCGGATTTTGATGAAAGGTGGTTAAGGGTAAAAAAAATTGATGCTGGAAAAGAATTTGGTATATATTTTATGGAATTTTCAGAAGATGTTTTTATGATGAACAATATAAGTATGAAAATAAAGGTAGGAGACATAATAGAAGGAAATCTGTTTATATCTTGGATAACAGAATTTGAAAGAACAAATGAAGAATTAATGTATGTACAAAAAAATGAATATGATGGGATAGATGCAGTAGTGGAAATAACAGAAGTCATAAATGAATTTACTTATTATGCAAAAAATTCCATTGTAGACAGAGACATAATCTTGGATATGGAAAAAGATATGGATTTAAAAAAAGGAGATAGGATCTATATAGAAGGAAGTTTACAGATAGAACTTGAAGAATACAAGGAAAGACTCGGATTATTGGAAGATTGGAAAAGATAATGCAATAATTTCTTTTATTTTAGAAAAAAGATTGGGTGTTTCTAAGGGAACATTTGAAAACTCACCAGAAGGATTTAAAAACTTTACTGAACAGGCAGAAAGAGTAGTTAAAGAAGCTAAGAAAAATAAGAATGTAAGAAATGTAAATGGTAAATCATTTTACTATATTGACGGTGCTGACAAAGTAAAAAAAGGTGTCGCAGTTGTAGTTGAAGATGGTAAACTTCAGTCAATAATGTCAAGCAACATTAAATCATTTTATAAACTGATAGAGAGTTACAGTATGGTACATCAGAAGCAGTTAACCGACGCCAAAAGACTGAAAATTTAGCAGTAAAAAATTCTGAAGGAAATTATACATCAGGTAGAAATAATGAATGGAATTTTGATACTAAATATAATATTCCGTATACTGAAACTGGAAACAAAGGTCAAGGATTAGTTTCTGTTCCAAGTTATGATGTTGTAACAAATGATTATAGCAGAAATTATGATGTTTTTTATCGTACAATTTCAAAAGAAGACTATGGAATTTTAAAAAGTACAGGTAATTTAAAAGGAACAGGAGAAACGTCAACATCGCCTAATTTAGGATTTACAGATAGTTATGATGGTATTCAACTGAAATTTTATACAAAGCAAGGAACTATAAATGAAATGGAAAAAATAGGAATAAGATCAGAAGGTAATGTTGTTAAAGATAAATATCCTAATATGCCAATGCCTGAAAAAAGTTCTGGCTGGGGATATAAATTTGTGCGTTTTAAAGAAGAAAAAAGACAAATAAATATACAATTAGAACAAAAAGGAGGGAAAGGATTAGAAATATTTAATCAGAATTTGAAAAAGTATGAATTTATAAAGGAGAATAAATAAAATGGAAGCAAAAAATAATAAACTTTTGAATATAATGATTGAGTTAATGAAAAGTAGAAATAAAAATGAGATAAAAAATAAATTCAATATTAACGATAAAGAAAAAGTAAAAATTATTAAAAAAGGGCTAGAAGAGGCTTATGAGGAAAAAGACGAAGATAAGCTTTATTATGTATGTTCAGCAATATGGGAATTTAATTTACATACTGAAGAATGGATAGATATTTTATGCAAATTATCAAAAGAAAATTGGCATAACGAACATGAGGATTTTGCAAGTTATTTTCAAGAAATGAGATTACCAAGAACAATAGACTGTATATATGAACTAGCAACTTCGAATTTTGAAAAATACCGTTGGGATGATAATTTTGCATTAGTGAGAAAATGTTGCTTTGCTTTGGGAGATATTAATACTCCTAAGGCAAAAGAAAAATTGGAATTGTTGTTACAAAGTGAAGAAGAGACTATAAGAGAACATGCAATGGAGCAGTTGAAGAGATGTGATTTCACAAATAAAGATGTTGAATGAAAGGAATAATTATGAAAAAATAAGAGGAAAGAAATATTTATGCTGTATTTGATGATAAAATAATAAGAGTTTATCAGGCATATAACAATGAAATAGCAGATGAGGCTTTGAAGTTAGGAAGGTTTGGAAGTAAGTTCAGTTTAAACAGAATGACTTGGATAAAGCCGTCATTTCTTTGGATGATGTACAGAAGTGGCTGGGCTAGTAAGCAAGGACAAGAAAGAATACTGGCAATTGACTTGAAAAGGGAAGGATTTGATGAAATAGTGAAAAATGCTGTACTTTCATCTTTTAGAGAAGTTTCTGATTTATCTAAGGAAGAATGGAAAGAAAAACTGGAAAATTCAGAAGTAAGATGTCAATGGGATCCTGACAGGGATATTTACGGCAATCCAATAGGAAGAAGAGCGATACAGCTAGGTATAAAAGGAGAAATGGTAAAAAAATATATAAATGACTGGATTGTAAATATAACGGATATTACAGAGGAAGTTATAGAAATGAGAGAGAAGATTGAGAATGGGAGTTTTTTGGATAGTGATTTTCCAATAGAAGAAAAATATGTTTGAATCCTAATATTTTTAAAATTTTATAAAATTTCTAAAATATATTGACATACGTGTAAAAAATACGTATAATGATGTTGTAAGGAGGAATAATGTCAAGAACTAAACCTTACAGAAGTATTGTTAAAGTTTTAAAAAAGAATGGATGGGTACTTGATCATACAACTGGTTCACATGAAATTTACATAAAAGATGGTAAAATATGTCCTGTAAAATGTACAAAAAAAGATATACCATCTGGAACTTTAACAAATATAGAACGTATTACAGGGCTTAAATTCTAGCCTTGTAATATTTTATAGGAGGTAGTTTTATGAAAAATAGATTGTTGTATCCGTGTATTGTAAAAGAAAAAGATGGCATTTTTTATGCAAATTTTGTAAATTTTGAAGGATGCTTTACTGATGGAGAGACACTTGAAGAAGTTGTAAGAAATGCAAAAGATGTTTTATCAGGAATGCTTTTTACAATGGCAAAAAATAATATTCCGTTTCCAAAATCTGAAAATAGTGAGCTAAAACTGGAAAATGGAGAATTTTTGATATATGTTGATGTCTGGATTTCTCCAATTTTAGAAAAAGTACGAAATCAAGCTGTGAAGAAGACATTGACAATTCCAAAATGGTTAAATGATGAGGCTGAAAAACAGGCATTAAACTTTTCTAATATATTACAAACAGCATTAAAAGAGGCTTTGGGAATATAAAAATTAAAAATTAAGAAAAATGTTCAGAAATAGATTAAGTAAAATTAAATTTTGAGCATTTTTTTATTTTGAAAATTCTATTTTTTATGCTGTAATATTTTTTCAAAATATGGTATGATATAGACAATGAAAATTGTAAAAATAAAAGGAGGAAATTGAAAAAAATAAAATAATGGAGATAAATAATAATGAAATGACAAATATAAATACAGTTGAGAAAATTGATATTTTGGGGATGGATTTAGAAAGTTTGCAGGAGAAATTTGTTGAGATTGGTCTTAAAAAGTTTAATGCGAGTCAAGTTTTTGACTGGCTGCATAATAAACTGGTATTTGACTTTGATGAATTTTCTAATATTTCTAAGAAAGATAGGGAAATCTTGAAGGAGAGATTTTATGTGGCAAAACTGGAGTTTAAAACACATCAAGTTTCGGAAGATGGGGATACTGAGAAATTTTTATTTGAACTGAAGGATAGAAGGCTGATTGAAAGTGTGCTTATTTCTCATAAAAATCGTCATACGCTTTGTGTTTCTTCGCAAATTGGATGCCTTATCGGATGTGATTTTTGTGCAACAGCGACAATGACTTATGAAAGGAATTTATCAATTTCTGAAATCTTGCTGCAATACTATTATGTGCAGAAACATCTGCTGCAACGTGGAGAAAAACTTGGAAATGTGGTTTATATGGGAATGGGAGAGCCTTTTTTAAATTATGATGCGGTTCTTGGTTCAATTAACATGTTAAATTCACCTAAGGGGCAAAATTTTTCAAAAAGGAATTTTACAATTTCTACAAGCGGAATTGTAAATGGGATAAAAAGATTTACAGAAAACGAAAATCAGGTGAACTTAGCAATCTCATTACATTCAGTAAGAGATGATGTGAGAAGTGAAATTATGCCGATAAATAAAACATGGGGAGTAAAACAGTTAAAAGAATCACTTTTGGAATATCAGAAGCAAACTAAAAATCGTATTACATTTGAATATATTTTGATTGATGATTTGAACTGTGAGCCTGAGGATGCGAGGGAACTGGCTGGATTCTTAAATTCATTTTCGTGTTTAGTGAACTTGATTCCTTATAATCCTGTTGGTGGAAAGCCTTATAAAACGCCATCAAAACAAAAACAAAGAGAATTTTATAAATTATTAAAAGACAAAAATGTTAATGTAACGTTGCGAGAAACTAAAGGGCAGGACATTGCAGCGGCCTGTGGACAGTTGAAGGCAAAAAAACAGATGGATTCTGCTAAAAATATTTAAATAGATATTGAAATAGTTACGAAAAGAGGTAGTAATGAAAAAGAATAATAAAGAAGAAAAAATTGCAAAACCTAGAAAAAAATTTAGTTTATTTTCATTTTTTTTCAAAGTTTTTGTGTTTTTGTTTATAATCGGAGCTGGAGCTGGAGCTTATCTTGTTTATACGGTAAGCAAGGAAACGCCAGTTGATCTGATTGATGGATATGCACCTGTATCACCATCGGTAATTTATGACATTAATGGGAATCAAATAGATACGATAATGGTTCAAAATAGAGCACCAATTGGAATTGGAGAAATTCCTTTGCATGTGCAAAATGCGTTTTTAGCAATTGAGGATAGAAAATTTAGGACTCACCATGGATTCGATTTTATAAGAACGGCAAGAGCGGCATTTTTAACAATTACAGGAAGACGGCGTGAAGGAGGAAGTACACTTACTCAGCAGCTTGCAAAAAATGCTTTTTTATCACCAGAACAGACTATGACAAGAAAGATTAAAGAAGCGATTTTGGCAATAGAAATTGAAAGAAAGTATACAAAAGATGAAATTCTGGAAAATTATTTGAATACAATCTATTTTGGACAAGGAGCTTACGGAATAAAAAATGCGGCTATAAAATATTTTAATAAACAGCCAAAACAGCTTTCTATTGCACAAGCGGCAATTTTAGCGAGCCTTCCAAAATCTCCAACAAAATATTCAAAAATAGAACATGCATTGGAAAGACAAAAGATTGTGCTTCATCAAATGAGAAATTTTGGATTTATAACAGAGGAAGAATACGAGAAAGCGATTAAAGAAAAAATTACGTTTGTAAATGGAAATATTAAAAGCCGGAATGAAGAGGAACAAATTTCAACTTCAAATGTGGCACCTGAATTTACGACAGTTGTATTAAGTGAAGTAAGAAAAATACTGAAAATACCTGAAGAAGACCAAAAATTCTTATTTGACGGTTATAAAATTTATGCGACAGTTGATTTAGATTTACAAAGGGCTGCTTATTCGGCATTTAACAATAATTACAACTTGAAGAGCCGAGCGAACTTAAATGGTGCATTGCTCTCTATTGATCCAAGTAATGGGTTTGTAAAAGCAATGGTTGGAGGAAAAAATTATAAAAAAGGTAACTTTAATCGTGCATTAAGTTCATTAAGACAGCCAGGTTCATCTTACAAGCCAGTAGTTTATCTTGCGGCATTGCAAAAAAACATGGCAATGAATACCGTTATGGAAGATTCACCAGTAAAAATTGGAAACTGGAGTCCAAAGAACTATGATGGAGTATTCAGAGACAGCATGACACTTGCTAAAGCATTGGAAATTTCCAACAATATAATACCAGTAAAACTATTGCAACGTGTTGGAATCAATTCGGCTGAAAAAGTATGGCGTGATGCAGGAGTTGTAGGAGGAGATTTCCCTAAGAACTATACGTTGGCACTTGGTTCAATTTCGACAAGACCAATAGATATGGCAATGTTTTATGCAGCACTTGCAAATGGAGGTTATCAAGTTCAGCCTCAATATATCTACAAAATCGAAAACAAATATGGTGAAGTTGTTTATGAAGCAAAACCAAAAATGAAAAAAGTTTACGATTCAAAAGATGTTGCAATATTAACTTACATGCTTGAAAATGCTGTAAATTATGGAACTGGGCAATCTGCAAAAGTCTTTAAAAATGGACAGCTTATTCCAATGGCTGGAAAAACAGGAACAACTTCTGACTATGTTTCAGCATGGTTTACAGGTTACACACCTACTCTTGCGACAGTTGTTTATGTTGGAAATGATAATAACAAGTCAATGGGGCCTGGAATGACAGGGGGAGCTGCTGCTGCACCAATTTGGAAAACTTACATGCAGACAGTAGTTGACTTGCCAAATTACAACGTTGGAGTCTTTGAATTTATAGACGATTATATTACAAGAAAAGATTTAACAACAAGGGATATTGACTTGCAAATTGGACTTCTTGACAGAGATGGAGTAAATAAACGAACAGCACTGTTTAAGACAGGAACAGAGCCAGTTGAGTCGGAAGGTAAGTTTAGGAATGGGATTACGTTTTAAATTAAGGAGTTGAAATTTATGACAGCAACAAGTTATTCTAATTAATTGAAGTAGAATAAGAGCAATAAAAAAATATGATTTCAAATACAGATTAATGTATAAGAGATCATATTTTTTGTTTATAAGAATTTATAAATTTGATTATGACATAAATAATAATTTAACTATAAATAATGCTCCTAAAATAACCATTACCCATGAAACATGTCTTCTGTCTTCTTTTTTCGAGAATAAATTGTAAAACAGATTTATTAAAACATAAGATAAAATTCCTAATGTTAAACCATCTCCGATACTGTAAGTTAGAGCCATTGTTGTAATTGTTATGAAAGATGGAACTCCTTCCAGAATATCGTGCAAGTCAATGTTTTTAACTGAACTTAGCATTAGATAACCAACGTAAATTAGGGCTGGAGCTGTGGCACATCCTGGTATTGAAATAAATATTGGTGAGAAAAACATTGATATTAGGAATAGGAATCCTGTTGTGATAGCAGTCCATCCTGTTCTTCCTCCTGCGATAACTCCTGTTGAGCTTTCTACATACGTTGTAACTGTTGAAACTCCAAGTGCGGCACCAGCTGTAGTTGCAATTGCGTCAGCCATTAAAGCACGTCCTACATTTGGTACATTTCCATTTTCATCTAGCATATCAGCTTTTGAACATACTCCTACTAATGTTCCGACAGTATCGAAAAAGTCTACAAAAAGAAATGTGCAAACTATGACAAATAAATTTCCAAACATTTTAAAATCAGTAAATAGCCTAAAGTCCAATTTCCCCATAACAGGCATCATTGACTCGTATTTAAAGATACCAGATGGTAAATAAATTCCTAATTCTTTTGCATGTTCAGGATTTATAAGTGCATATCCCCAAGCTAGAAGAGAACTTAAAACAATTCCATAAAGAATTGAGCCACGTACATTCTTTTTATCTAGAATTGCTATTAAAAATAATCCGATAAATGAAATAATAACAGCTGGAGAAAAATGTCCCATACTAACTTTGGTAGATTCATTTAAAACAACCAGCCCACTCCCTGAAAAGCCGACAAATGCGATAAATACTCCAATTCCACCAGTAACAGCGTGTTTCATATTTTCTGGAATGGAATTTACTACAGCTTCACGTACTTTAAAAAGTGTTAAAAAGATAAATATAATCCCTTCACAGAAGACAGCAGTCAAAGCAGTTTGCCAGCTGATACCGCCTTTTAATACAACTGTAAATGCAAAAAATGCGTTTAATCCCATACCTGAGGCAAGAGCGAAAGGCAGATTCGCAATAAGGCCCATAAGAAAACATCCAATTGCGGCTGAAAAACAAGTTGCTGTAACTAATGCCCCTGCATCCATACCAGTTTTTGACAAAATATTTGGATTTACAGCAATTATGTACGCCATTGTAAGAAATGTTGTAATCCCTGCCATAATTTCCTTTTTCATATTGACATTTTCATTTGCTAGAAGCGGGAAAAGTCGTTTAAGTTCGCCTGTTTGTTGAACATTAGTGATGTCCATTTTGATTAATCAACTCCATTTCTATGTATTATTTATGTTGTTACAAATATTATTCATCTTCATTAGATTTATTTTTAGACTTTTCATCATCTTGCTGATTTTTGTCAAAAGTCATAAGGACTTTTTCGATTTTTTTATTTTTAACTCGCTGTGGCTTGAATACAATACCGTTAATAGTAATTGGCTCAATATTTTCATTGTCTTCGGGAATATATCCCAAATTTTCGATTAAAATCCCACTTAAAGTATCATAATATTTAGATTCAAGTTCAAAGTGAAAGTTATCATTCAAGTCATTTAAGGAAACATCTCCATTAATTAAGTATTTATTTCGTGATAATTGACGGATTGACAAGTCTTCATCATCAAATTCGTCAGCAATATTTCCCATAACTTCCTCAATCAAGTCTTCAAGCGTAACAATTCCTGAAAAACCACCATATTCATCAATTAGAATGGTAATATGTTTTTTCTCAAGCTGCATTTCGTTAAAAAGTTCATTTACATTTTTTGTTTCAGGAACGAAATACGCTTCTTGCAGCAAATCAGCAACTTTTATGTTATCAAACCCTTTTTTGTAGGCTTCCATCATCAAGTCCTTGGTTAATAGCACACCAACAATATTGTCAGCTTCATTTTCATAAACTGGAATACGTGAATATTTTCCAATTTCCTTATTTTCAAAAAGCTCATGAATTGAGATATTTTTATCAATCAAAAATACTTTTGTTCTTGGAATCATTATTTCCCGTGCAATTTTTTCGTCAAATTCAATAATATTTTCAATCATTTCCTGTTCAGTTTCATTGATAACACCGTGTTCCTTCCCAACTTCCACAAGCGAACGCAATTCCTCCTTAGAAACCTTTTCTTCAATATTATCTTCTTTCATTTTCAAAATTGTAAGAACAAAATTTGTAGAAAATGTCAAAAATTTTACAAATGGAGAAAATAACTTTGAAATAAATATAACAACTCCAATTGATGATAAAGCAATCTTTTCTGAATTTCTAAGTGCAATTCTCTTTGGAATCAGTTCCCCAAAGACAAGTGTAACATATGACAGTAGAAAAGTTATTAAAATCATTGAAATTTGATTACTGTACGGAATATTTAAAGGTCGTAATGCACTCGACAAATATTGTGATAAACCAGTCGCTGCCGATGCTGATGCAAAAAAACCTGCCAAAGTAATCCCAACCTGAATAGTAGACAGGAATTTACTAGGTTCCTGCAGCAAATTATCAAGTAAAATTGCCTTTTTATTTCCATCTTCAATTAATATTTTTAATTTATTTTTGTTTAACGAAACAATCGCCATTTCCGCACTGGAAAAGAAAGCATTAATTCCCGTTAAAATTATTATTATTACAATCTGTAATAATAAACTGCCCTCAGACATTTTATTTTTCCTCCTAAATTTTTTAAAGTAATTAGCATATTATAGCATATTTTTAAAAAATTTAAAAATTGATTTTAAAATTATCTCACAACATTTATATTTTTTCAAAAAATTTAATAGAAAATAAAATTATATCTAATACTAAATTCTATTTAAATAACGAAATTATTACAATCTTTTCTAATAAAGGGCATAAATCTAATATTTTCAAATAATTAAAATATAATTTTCATTTTTCAAACAGATTTCAGTATAAATAGCCTGTCGGAGCATTTTTCTGTGCTGGCAAAACTGTCTGAGCATAGCGAGTTTTTTGTCAGTGCAGAAAAATGTCGTAGACTAGCCATAGGTTGTAGGATTTGCGGCAATGAGCAATCCTACGAAAATAAAAAAGAAAAAACACAGTAATATGAAAAAATACTTATTAATCAAAATATCTAAAAAATAATTTAATTGAATGATTATGAATTAGCTATTATAAACAATAAAAAATTACAAAATATGCTCAAAAACATACTTTTGAACTTTCATTCCTAATCTTTCATAAAATCTAACAGCTCCAGTATTCTTAGCCCAAGTATCCAATGTTAAATTGTAACACCCTTCTTTTTTTGCAAAATCCAAAGCAAAATCGTATAATTTCTTTCCAATGTTCTGCCCGCGAGTGCTTTCATCAACACAAAGATCATCAATAAATAATGTTTTTATATCAGTTAGGACGTTGTGATTTGTTTGTTGCTTGAAAATACAGAAAATATAGCCGATTACGTTATCATTTTCATCAGTTGCTACGAATATTGGCTTATTTGAATCGTTTAACATTTCTGTTAATTCCTCTACTGTGTATTTTTTTCCATTTGCCTTGAAAATGTCTGGACGCCCTTCGTGATGAACTAATAAAATTTGTTCCAGTAAATTTTCTATTTTTGGAATATCTTTTTCTTGTGCCAGTCTAATTTCTTTCATTGTAATGATTTTTCCTTTCATTTGTATTTTTATATAATGATTTTAATAAATAAAAAATTTAAAATTTCTTGTTTTATTCTAATTTGCAAGGTTATAAACTTAATATTTTCAAGTAATTATAAGATATAATTTTTATCTCTTAAACAGAGTCTATCATAAACCTTTACTGCAAGATAAGGTTTTGCGGCAATGAGCAATCCTACGAAAATAAAAAAGAAAAACTCTGTTATAAAGTTTCTAAAAATTTCTTTCCATTTTCAATTTGCATTTCAACATTTTTTATAGAGGTTCCACCATACGAATTTCGCTTGTTTACGCAGTTTTCAATTGTGATTTCTGAAAGAATATCGTCTTTGAAAACGTCAGAAAATTTATGAAATTCTTCGAGTTTCATGTTGTCAATTGCGATTTTCTTATCTTCGCAGTAGGATACGATTTCTCCAACGATCTTATGTGCCTGTCTGAATGGAACATTGTGTTTTGCAAGGTAATCGGCTACATCTGTTGCGTTTAGGAATCCTGCTCGCATTGAAGCATAGATTTTTTCATTATTTACTGTTATTGTGTCAAGCATTAGGTAGAAAATTTCGATGGATAATTTGATATTGTCAATAGAGTCAAAAATTCCTTCCTTGTCCTCCTGCATATCCTTGTTGTAAGCTAGCGGAAGTGCCTTCATTGTTGTTAAGATTCCCATAAGATTTCCATAGATTCTGCCTGTTTTCCCTCTTACAAGTTCAGCAATGTCGGGATTTTTTTTCTGTGGCATAATTGAAGAGCCAGTTGCAAAGGCATCATCCAGATTTATAAATGAAAATTCGGATGTGCACCAGATAATAATTTCTTCTGAAAATCTTGACAAGTGCATTGAAATTACTGAAATAATCATTGCAAGCTCAATTATAAAATCTCTATCGCTCACAGAATCAAGGCTATTTTCAGTAGGCTTTGAAAATCCAAGCTCTTCTGCCACAAAATGTCTATCAAGATTAAATGTAGTTCCAGCCAAAGCTCCTGCTCCAAGTGGCATTTCATCACTTCTTTTGAGAAAGTCCTCGATTCTCGAAATATCCCTTTTGAACATTTGAAAGTAAGCCATCAAATGATGAGAAAATAAAATCGGCTGAGCCCTTTGTAAATGCGTATATCCAGGAATAATAATATTTTTATATTTTTCAGCAAGCCCTAGCAGTACATTTTCCATTTTTACAAGCAATTTTAAGATTTCACGAGCTTCTTTTCGTACATACATTCGCACGTCAAGAGCCACCTGATCGTTTCGGCTTCTGGCAGTATGCAGTTTTCCAGCTACAGCCCCAATAATCTGTGTCAGTCTTTTTTCAATCGACATATGAATATCTTCGTCTTCAATTCTAAACTCAAATTCTCCCTTTTCAATTTCATCCTTTATCTGAAGCAGCCCATTTTCAATATCTTTTTGTTCATTTTCCGCAATAATCCCTTGCTTAGCAAGCATTCTGCTATGTGCAATACTTCCAGCAATATCCTCTTCATACATTCTTTTATCAAATGTAATTGACGCATTAAATTTTTCTAACAATTTATTAGTTTCCTTATGGAATCGACCTTCCCACATTTTTTTCATATTTCTCAGCCCTTTCCTGTATATATTGGATTTTATAGTCAATCTATTTAAAAAGCAGTAAAAATGCCTATAGATGTAGTCTAACTCTTTACTCACATTTTAAAATAGAATTGCTACATTTAAAGCAATAATCCTTTTTTATAATCATTATATCAAATAAAATCCAATTTTTAAAGGAAATAAAAATTAAATAAACTTGGAATTTGCATAAATTATAAAAAATATCTTTTAAAAATTTGCTAAAAAAGGTATAATATCATAACAATATATAAATTTTTTGATTATATGCTCAAACCTGTTTTAAATTAAACTGCTAAAATTATATAAATTTAAGGTTTGAGTAAAATAGTTATAGCTTTTGAGTTTGGTTTTAAATAAGTTTTACTATACTTTAGTTAATTTTAGAAAGGAAAAAATAAAATGGAAAGAAATGAAATAAAACAGGAATATAAATGGAATTTATCGGATATTTATGAAAATTATTCAGATTGGGAAAAGGATTTTGAGAAAGTTAGTGAGCTGAAAAAAGAATTGGCTGGATTTAAAGGGCAATTTGGGAATGAAGGAAAGTTATTGGAGTTTTTTCAGAAGCAGGAGGAAATGGATAAGATTTCTTATAAATTGTATCGGTATCCTCAGCTTGCGAGAGATTTGAACTCATCGGATAAGGAGGCTGTGGAGCATTTGCAGAAGGTGCAGTTTTTGTTTGCAGAGATTTCTACTGAATTGTCCTGGGTAAATTCAGAACTGGTTGATAATCGTGAGAATATTGAAAAATGGATTGAAAAAAAAGAATTTGATGATTATAGATTTGGACTAAAAAATTTATTTAGATTGCAAAAGCATATTCTGGAAGAAAAGGAAAGCAAATTACTGTCGTACTACAGCTCATTCTTTTCAGCACCGAGAAGCATTTATTCGGAAGTTACGGTTACGGATGTGGAATGGCCTCAAGTTACGCTTAGTTCTGGAGAAAAAGTGGATGTAACGCCTGCCAATTATTCTAAAATTTTGTCTACAAATAGAAATCAGGAAGACAGAAAACTGATGTTTCAGACGTTTTATACAATTTATGAAAAGAAAAAAAATACAATTGCTGCAATTTATAACTCAATTTTGCAAAAAGGAATTGCTTCAAAGAAAGCCTACAATTACGATTCATTTTTGTTAAGCCATCTGGAGAGTGACAATATTCCAGAAGAAATTTACTTAAATCTTGTAAATACAGCAAAAAATAATACAAAACCATTGCAAAGATACTTAAAATTGAGAAAGAAAATTTTAGGACTTGAAAAATATTATAATTTTGATGGTTCAATTAATCTAATAGAATTTGACAAGGAATACGAGTATGATAATGCGAAGGAAATAGTTTTAAATTCAGTTGCTCCACTTGGAAAAGATTATGTAGAAAAAATGAAAAAAGCGATTTCAGAAGGCTGGCTGGATGTATTTGAAGCGAAAGGGAAAAGAACGGGAGCGTATTCTGCAGGAGTTTACGGAGTTCACCCATATATGCTTCTAAATTACAACAAGACTTTAGACAGCGTATTTACATTGGCACACGAGTTGGGACATACCTTGCACACTCTTTATTCAGACGAAAATCAGTCTTTCTCTATGGCAGACTACACAATTTTCGTAGCAGAAGTGGCTTCTACATTTAACGAAAGATTACTGCTTGACTATATGCTAGAAAATACCAATGATCCAAAAGAAAGAATCGCACTACTGGAGCAGGAAATTGGAAATATTGTTGGAACATTCTATTTTCAGGCATTGCTAGCAGATTATGAATATCAGGCACACAAGCTGGCAGAAGCTGGAGAGCCAATCACAGCGGAAGTTTTGAGCAAAATTATGGAAGACTTGTTTGACAAATATTACGGCGACATAATCGAAAAAGATGATTTAATCTATATTTTCTGGGCAAGAGTTCCACACTTTTTCAACTCGCCATTTTACGTGTATCAATATGCCACTTGCTTTGCCTCATCAGCGATTTTATATGAAAAAATGATAAATTCAAGTGATGAAAGCGAGAAAAAACAAACATTAGACAAATACATCCAATTATTAAGCTCAGGAGGAAATGACTTCCCAATGGAACAATTGAAAAAAGCAGGAGTTGAATTATCAAAAATTGAAACAATCGAGGCTGTAGCAAAACAGTTTGATTTGCTGTTAGATAAATTGGAAGTGGAAATTGGGAAGTTGAAAATATAGAAAAAGAAAATATTTATTATTTTGTACAATACTGTATTGACAATGTAATTAAAAATCGATACAATGAAGAAAAAAGGAGGTATTTGTTATGGCAAATGCAAATTTAAGTATTAGAGTTGATAAAGAAACAAAAGAAAAAGCAAACGAATTATTTAACAAATTTGGCTTGACAATGACAACCGCAGTAAATATGTTCTTAAAAACTGCAATTAGGGAAAATAGAATCCCTTTTGAATTGAAATTGGAAGAAGAGCCAAATGAAGTAACAATGAAAGCAATTGAAGAAGGAAGACGGATTGCAAAAGATGATAGTGTAAAGGGATATGACAGCATAGAGGAGTTGAGAGAGGCACTTGGTGTATAAAAAATTACGTTCACACTCAGAACTGTTTTAGTATGGTTCTGAGTTTTTGATATTATGAAGGAGTAGATTTTTTATGAAAAAAATAATTTTTGTTTTAATTATTATAATAATTTTAATTATAATATTTGTTAAATTATACAAAATAAAGACAAAATTAGATTCAAGACATACAGCTGAAGAGTTTGTTAATAAACTTGATGAACTAGGATATTTTAAGTATGCCAAAAGAGAAGATGTTCCTTCTTTGAAGAAAGAAATGTTAGAGATGATAAGAAAACATGGAAGTGAAGGAACATTAACTACGTTATGGGATGAAAATACAAATGTAGCAAAAGATTATAGATTTTATTTTTGTGATGGGGAAACAGTTTTTGAAGCGGATGGAATACCAGATTTGATAAATGATTTACAACCTTCATTTGAAAAGTTTGGAGTTAAAATAAAAATTGACAGTTTTTCAGAAGAATGGGATGACGAAAAAGGATTAAGCACCAAAATTAAAATTAATGGCACAGAGTATGAAATTTTTAAAAATTTTAAAAAAAGTGGATGGGGAGAAGCTCCTATGAGAATAGCACATGCTGTAAATAAAGAACTTGAAAAAAAAGGAATAAATGAAAAAATTTATTTAATATCAGGTGGAAATGACGGAAAATTAGTATTTTTAACAGAAGAGCAACATAAATATATCTATGCCTTTTTTAAAGATTCCAAAGAAAAGCCTCTCGAATTGAATGAATGGGGAAAGATAATGAAAACAGAGCCGTTGAATTTTTAATCTATTAAGAAAGGATAAATTTAAATGAAAAAAATAATTTTACTTTTTATAATAATTTTAGAATTTAATTTATTTTCAAATACACCGTATGACGAGTTTTTTCAAAAAGTAGAGCAATTGGAAGAAAAAATAAAAAATGGAGATAAAAAGGCGATTAATAATTTAGGTAATTTGTATGCAAAAGATAAAAATTCTCGTAATATTCCTAAGGCGAAAGAATATTATAGATTGGCAATAAAAAATGGTTCTGAAATTGCTAAGAAAAATTTGGAGATAGCGAATAAACTTCCGAAATTATGTCCTAATGGAGCGATATGTGAAAATTGGACTACGATTAGATTTGTAGATAAAGATGGAAAAATTGTGAAAATGATAATAAGAGGGTTTCCTGTCAATAAAGAAGAAGTGACTGAGATTGAAAAACGGGAAATTAAAGGTAAAATAGAATATTTATTAAATGTTTTTCTTGAGAATGAAGAATTTGTAATTGTTGGGTATGCTGATGAAACTGAAAAGAATAAAAAGAAATTATCTTTATCAAGAGCTGAGAAAATGGCTGAATTTTTGAAACAAAATGGATTGAAAAAAGATATAAAAATTAGTAAAATAACTGGAAAAAGTTCTGAAAATCCAGTTGATACAAATGATACAGAAATTGGAAGATACAATAATCGCCGTGTTGAGATTTTTCTGAAAAATGGGAAAGTTAAGAAAATTGATGTTGAGGATGTTGGGGAATTGTTAAGTCAATTGAAAGATGAGTAGATTTTTGAAAAAGCAGGATTTTGTACCAAACATATTAAATTAAAAAAATAATTTTTTTATAATTTTCTGTTTTCCAAAAAAATATGGTATAATCAATATGAAAAAAGATTGAAAGAGAAGGTGATTTTGATGAAAAAAATTTTTAATAAAAAGATTGGTGTTTTGATTTTTTCTTTGGTATGTGCGGGATTGGCAAATGCTGTACCTGTGAGAAGTGAGAATGAAGCAGTGAGACTTGTTCAAAATTCGATAGCTAAGCATAAATTTGGTGGTAGTCAAGGGACAAAATGCATGAGATTTTATATTGATGAAACTGATGAGGAATTTGAAATTGATGTGCGAAGCAATAATGCGAAATGTGGTGGAGATCCGAATGTTGAGCCACGTTTGTTCAGTTATACTGTAAATAAGAGAACGGGTAAACTTGCAACAGATAACTTTGATTATGCTAACAGTTTAGGGTTGGAATGGGACGGAAGCTATAATCCGATAGATTAATTATAATTGTGTAAAAAAAGAGTTGTCTAAATTATTAAAATAGGCAACTCTAATTTTTTTTGCTAATTTTATATTTCAATTCTTTTAGTGATATTGAGTTTACTTTCAATAAGTCTTTATAAACGTTATTTAAGTGCTTAATTGCAGTTTTGTCGGTTGTTTTTATGCAAGTTTCGTGATTTAGCATAAATCCTGTGTCGGTAAAGTTTAAGGAACCTAAAAATGCAATTTTATTGTCAATTATGTAGATTTTGCTGTGAAGATCGTAGTTCTTGCTTAAAATATGAATATTAAAATTATCACGCAACGAATAGTAAAATTCGTTGTTTTTTATTGCTGTTCTTAGAAAAAATGTAAAAATTCCTAGAAAAATTGTTAAAACTAAAAGATTGTTTTTTGTAATTGGAAATACAGACTTTGTAAAAGAAATATCAAAGAGAAATAGTGTAAAAATTTCTAATATTGCAATTGACAAAATTAAATAGAGTATTGTTAGTATAATTTTTCCCAAGAGAAGAATAAACTTTCCAAAACCTAGTATTGAATGATATTTAAATAAGTTTTTTCGTAAAAAAGGATAAATTTTTTCATTATCTTTTGAAACAATATTTACTTGTACGTCTTTATTTAATGAACTGAAAATATCTTCAGTTATTTCATTTCCACTTAAAAAGGGAGAAATTACTGTGATTGATTTCTTTGCTTTTTTGATGGCATTTCGTACACTAATGCCAGCCTTTTTTCCAACATAAATATCACAGGAAATCCCTTCTAAGAAAGGTTGCTCGGTTTTTGGAACATTTCTTGTTCTTGTAGTTTTTTTTGTTGTGTAGTTAGTTCGTCTTGTTGTTGTTTTTTTCATCATTTTCTTTTATATCAGGACTTTTTAAAAAGTCAGAAATCTCCTTCATTGTTCGGTTATCTTTCAAAATACTCGTGTGAGTAGTGTTATTAATAATTTTAAAATTATCAGATTCCATTTTTGCAGTTTCCAAAGGCACCATTCCATCATCCTTTCCACGAATTATCATTGAATATAGAGGATTATTTGTCTTGTTTCCAATCAGAATCATATAATCATAATTAGGCTCGCCAAGCTGATTTACAAAACTATCCTTTTTTGTGCTAAATTGTGGAACAACTTTTCCAAGCATAAATGGGAGTTTGTCTACAAATGGAACATCTGCCAGATGGCTTCCGTGCGATGGCGGAGAAATAAATACAACTTTTCCTAAATTTTCAAGAGGATTTTCCTTTAAATAATATCGTAAAATCCCAGTTCCCATCGAGTGTGCTACAAAATTAATCTTTATATTTTTTTGTGTATTTTCATCATTTTTTTTATCTTTTCGTTTACCATTTTCATCAATTTCATAATACTGATTTTCTATTTTTCTATGCAAATTATCTGCATAAATCTGCCCGTTAATATCCTCAATATTTGGCTTTATATAACGTTCAACAATCTCTTCAGCAGTGTCCTTGGTAGTAGGATATTGAATATTGATAATCCTATAATCATTCTTAAATTTTTGTGCGATACTTTCCATATCCGAACTTTTCCCATAAATACCGTGAAGAAGTACCATAAAATCCTGATTTTTCCGAGATTTATCATCTTTTTCATAGTAAGTCTTGATTTTATACTCATGGTAAAGAAGTCCACCAACAACATTTTGAGCTGCAATTGCTCCAGCTATTGTAATTATTGAGCCAATTAATATATTTTTTGCTATTTTATTCATTTTATTTCCTTTATTTATTTTTATTTAGGTTGTAAAATTCAAAAATTCCCATTTCCCCAAGTTTTGCTACATATTCATCAATTTCTTTGATATATTCTGAAATTTTTTGTCCTTGTCCACCAGTTGCGATAACGTAAGCGTTTGGAAATGAATTTTTGTATTGTAAAATCAATTCTTTTATTGCACCAACATTTCCGTAAAAGATACCGGCATTTATTTGTGAAATTGTATTTATTCCCAAAACTGTTTCAGGATTGGTAAATTCGATTTTTGGCAAGGCAGCGGTATTGCTAAACAAGGCATTTATTGAAAGTGTGATTCCAGGAAGAATGCAGCCACCCATATAAGTGGAATCTTTTATCATGTCAAAAGTTGTGGCTGTACCAAAATCAATTATTAAAAGTTCCTTTTCTGGATACAGTTTTTTTGCGGCCAAAATGTCTACAATCCTGTCTGCACCAAGACCACGTTCCATATTTGGCAAAATTTTTATTTCATTTTCTACATTGTCAAGTGTTACAAACATTGGATTGATGTTAAAATATTTTTTTCCAAGCCTTGTAAAATTTTCGTTAATATTTGGAACAACTGATGAAATAACAATATTTTTAATATTTGAGATTTCTAAATTGCTGTTTTTTGCAAATTCCTTTAACATTACAAAAAGAGTATCTTCCGTAAATTCCAGATGTGTTGGTATTCTGAAAGTTGCTAGAATATCGCCATTTTCATTATAAAAAATCGGTATAATGTGTGTATTTCCAATATCAAATCCTAAAATCATTATTTTTCCTTTCTGTTAGTGAGTTTATTAAAAGACTAAACTCAAAAATCTTGTCTAACTTTAAATATATAAAGATATTTTTTTATTTTACAAACAGCTTAATATAAGCAACAATTGATAAAATAACGCCTATAATCGCTTCTCCACTCATTAATCCATTAGAAATTAAAAGCAGATTTGAGTGAGATTTTTGTGAAATTCTGTTTCCAAAAAAACTTGCAAGTCCGCCTAAAAATACAGTTGAAGTTAAATAAAACGGTACATAGATTCCAATTCCAAAAGTTAAAACTGGTAAATTTAACAGGCTTAAAAGCAGTCCCGCTGCAAGTCCAATAAAGAAAATATGCAAAAACGGAATTCCGTTTATTACTGTTGCTACAATTGAGGCTTGTAATGCTATTAAATCAGTATTTTCTACTGGGCCGATAGTTTTATAGACTTTGAAAAATACAAAAAATAAGAATGTTATTACAAAAGAACTTGCAATTGATCCGATTAATTCACCAAAAAGCTGTTCTGATGGATTTACTTTCATTTTATATCCTGATTTAAAGTCATTTAGAATATCGCCAGCAAGTCCGCATGCGACAGCTATAATGCAAGCCAGTAAAAATAGAGTCAGAGTATTTAAGTTTGTAGAAAATTTTATTCCGCCAATATTTAATCCGTTTAACATTTTATTTAAAAATGAAATTACTAGAATTGTGATTATGGCGTAAATTTCCATTGGATTAACTCCAGTCTTTCCAGTCGAATAACCTGCGATTATCGTGCATAAAATCGAGATTAGTACTAAAACTAATGCAAGAAATATAGGAAGTTTATAAACAAAAATTATTATAATTATTGAAACTACAGATAAAATAAATAATTTGGTAATGATACTTCTATTTTCTGAATTATCCTTTGATTTATTTGAAAAAATAATTTTCAAAATTACAGCAATTCCAATTCCAATCATAAATCCCATTCCAAAACTATTTTTCATAATAGGAAAATCAGCAATTTTAAACATTTTTGCAAGCGGTTCCCCAACAAAAATTACAGCAGCGCCTCCTAAAAACCAGACAAATGTATTTAAAAATCCAAGCACATACCCGATTCCGACTAAAAGAGGCGACACATAAAAGCTGAAAGGCACATTTTTTAGTGAAACTAATGCTGGAATAATAGGAGCTTTTCCTTTTGAAAAATTAAAATCACGCAAGAGAGCGACAATAGAGCTAAATAATGTTCCAAAACCGACATAACGGATACTTCCCGTATTTTTTCCAGAATTTACAAGGTTATATGCCGCTTCTCCAATTGGAAATTCCAATTTTTCCTCTTCAATCAGCTTTGTACGAAAAATATATGATAAAAATGCTCCAGCAATACTTCCAATCAAAATAGTCAAAAATAACAGCTGTTGATTAATATCCGTAAGCTTTCCACCTAAAATAAGATAGGCAGGCATTGTGAAAGCAACTCCACCAGCTACCATTGATCCAGCACTCATAATTGTATGCGTAATTGTAATCTCTTTATTATTAGCTTTTTTAAAGAAATTTAGAGTCATCATAGACAAAAGTGTAACCATTATTGTAGGCCATGGTAATGCTCCAAATTTCAGCACGATGTAAAAGGAACTGGCAGATACTAGGACTGCTCCGATAATTCCTGTGAAAATTGCTGAAAATGTTATATTTATTTCATTTTTTTTAGTTTTTTTTCTTATTTTTTTTGCTTTTGCCATTAAGTTTCCTCCTGTGGTATTTGTTAAAATTTTACTTCATTTTTGTGTTGTTTGTCAATTAAATTTTAAAAATAGGGATAAACCTGAAAAATATGTTATAATAATTTATAAAATAAAGAAACTCAAGAATTACTTGAAGACATTATTAGGATAGTTTTCTTTAAATCTATATTTGCAGGAAAATATAAGAAATTTTTGAATTTGTTATTAAAATATATAAGAAATTATGCTATAATGTGAAAATATGGATATAAATTAAAAAAATGAATAAAAATAATTTTTAGGAAAAGGAGAATTAATAAATGTTATTAGAATTAAGAGAACTTCAAAAAAATACGAAGGAATATCTAGGTAAAGAAATTGAAATTAATGGATGGGTAAAAAAAATTAGAAGCCAAAAGAACTTTGGATTTATCGAGCTGAATGACGGAACTTTCTTTACTGGAATACAAGTTGTATTTGATGAAGAATTGGAAAATTTTGAGGAAATTTCTAAACTTACAATTTCTACTTCTGTTAAAGTTACAGGAATTGTAGTTGAATCATTAGGAAAGGGACAAGCTTACGAAATCAAAGCAACAAAAATTTCTGTTTACCAAAAGGCTGATTCAAATTATCCGTTGCAAAACAAAAGACATAGTTTTGAATTTTTGAGAACAATTGCACATTTGCGTCCTAGAACTAATGCTTTTTTTGCAACATTCAGAGTGCGTTCAATTTTATCTTATGCAATTCATAAATTTTTTCAGGGAAAAAACTTCGTGTACGTTCAAACGCCTATAATTACTGGAAGTGATGCGGAAGGTGCTGGAGAAATGTTTAGACTTACGACACTTGATATAAACAATGTTCCAAAAACTGAAAATGGAAGTATTGACTTTAAGCGGGATTTCTTTGGAAAAGAGGCAAATCTTACAGTAAGTGGACAGTTAAATGTTGAAACATTTGCAACAGCGTTTAAAAATACATATACTTTCGGACCTACATTTAGAGCTGAGAAATCTAATACTCCAAAACATGCTGCAGAATTTTGGATGATGGAGCCTGAAATTGCATTTGCAGATTTGGATGTAAATATGGATATTATTGAAGAAATGATAAAATATATTGTAAATTATGTAAGGGAAAACGCTAAGGAAGAAATGGAATTCTTTAACCAATTTGTAGACAAGGATTTGTTTAACAGGCTTGATACTTTAGTAAATAATGAATTTGGCAGAATTACTTATACAGAAGCAATTGAAATCTTGAAAAATTCAAAGCAGAAATTTGAGTATGAAGTAGAGTGGGGAATTGACCTGCAAACTGAACATGAAAGATACTTGGCAGAGAAACACTTTAAAAAACCTGTATTTGTAACTGATTATCCAAAAGATATAAAAGCATTTTATATGAAGTTAAATGAAGATGGGAAAACTGTAAGAGCGGTTGATTTATTGGCACCAGGAATTGGAGAAATTGTAGGTGGAAGCCAAAGAGAAGATGATTATGATGTTCTTTTAGGAAAAATTCATGAAATGGGATTAAAAGAGGAAGATTACTGGTGGTACTTAGACCTTAGAAAATATGGAAGTGTGCCACATTCAGGATTTGGACTTGGGTTTGATAGAATGCTTATGTACATTACTGGAATGACTAATATAAGAGATGTAATTCCATTTCCAAGAACAACTAAAAATTTGGAATTCTAATTTAATCTTTGATTCCTCAAATTCAGCTTGACAAAATATTAAAACTATATTCAAAAAAAAGCCCAATATAAGAGGTATGTCTTTTGTGTATAATTTAAGTGAAAATACTTTGAAATTCTGAAATTAAAATTTTTGAATAAATAAATTTTATTTGATTTCAGATATTATATAATATTAAAATTATACAGTCAGGAGGGAAAAATGGAGAAATTAAGACGAATAATGATGGGAATATTAATCCTTTCTTTTGCAACTATAGTAAAGGCAAATTATTATATTGCAGAAAAAACAGGAACCAATAATGGTGGGGATGCAACAACTATTGAAGAAGAAAGAACGCCAGTAGTGCCACCAACAACCGAAGCCGATGACAATACAAAAAAGGCACTTGAACAAGGAAATGAAAAAGAAAAGCCTAAAGAGGAAAAAAAGACAGTTGATACAGGAACTATGCCTGCAACACAAACTGAAGACATATCAACTGAGGCAAAATACAATTCCTATGCAAATTATGAAAATGCTACACTTGCTAAAAAAAGTTCATCCGCTACATTCAGAATGGCACAGCTTTACTTTCGTGACGGGCTTTACGAAAAAGCAGTAAATTTGGCATTAAAGGATGAAGCACCTGATATTCCTATAATGTATGTAATTGCGATTGGTTCACGACTAATGGGAGATAATGATAAGTCAATTGATTACTATACTAGAATATTATCGCAGGATGAAAATCAGGCAGAAGCAAAATTAGGAATAGGCATTGCCTATAAATCAAAAGGGGATTTTTCAAAAGCGTTAGGATATTTGAAAGACTATAATTCAAAACATTCTGATGATGAAGTAAAAAAAGAAATCGCAGTATTAAATGAAATATTAGCCGGTTCAAGATAAAAATTAGGGGGGATTATTGTGGAATGGCTTAGATTAAAGGAATATGGGATGAAGAATGCTCATATAAAAAAACTTATGTTAATTTTTCAAGATTTTGAAGAGTTATTTTATGAAGAAAATTTTAAATTGTTTAATGATGAACTGAAAAATCAATTGGAAGAAGCAATGAAAATTGATTTGAAGGCAAGACTGGAACTTTACGAACGAAATAGAGTAAGAATAATAAGTGCAAATGATAAGGAATATCCGAAAAAACTAAAGGAAATAAAAGATTTTCCAGTTTTTTTATATTTGAAAGGGAAAAAATTAAAAGATTACGACAAAATAAAAATGGATAAAGATAAAATTTTAGTAGACAATAGACGAAATATCGCAGTTGTAGGCACGAGAAGAGCAACAAAATTTGGAAAAACTGCCTGTGAGAAAATAGTAAATGAGCTAGTAAACTATGATGTAACTCTAATCAGCGGACTGGCAGACGGAATTGACACAATCGCCTTAAAAACTGCACTTGATAAGGAAATTGAAGTTGTCGCAGTAGTAGGAACAGGACTGGATATTGTCTATCCTTATGAAAATCGTAATCTATGGGAAAGAATATCAGAAACAGGTACAATCATAAGCGAATATCCGCTAGGGACACAGCCTACAAGGTGGACTTTTCCCAGAAGAAACCGAATTATAGCAGGAATGTCAGATGGAGTCCTAGTAGCCGAAAGTTTTAAAAAAGGTGGTGCATTAATTACAGCAGAATTAGGATTTAGTATGAATCGTGAAATTTTTGCTGTACCAGGATTCATTAACTACCCTTCATTTGAAGGTTGTAATAATCTAATAAAAAACAACAAGGCAAAATTAGTAACAAGTGCAGATGACATTGCTGAAGAATTCCTATGGGATATTCGTAAAGAAAAAAGCAAATTACAAAAATTAACAGAAGAAGAACAAATTGTATTCGAAACAATAATGGAAGAAGTAAGTTTTGAACAAATACTGCAAAGGGTAAAAGAAAAAATCGAAAAAAATAAATTATTTTCAATAATTATGAGCCTAAAAATTAGAGGATTAATTACAGAAACAAACGGGGCAAAGTACATAAGGATAGTGTAATTCAATACTAAACCCCGTTTAAAAACGAGAATAAATTTTTATAATGGAGTTTTCAATAGTTAATTCATAATCATTCAATTTTTTTTATTTTTTATTTTCGTAGGATTGCTCATTGCCGCAAAACCTTATCTTGCAGTAAAAGTTTATCCTAATAATTAAAATTGTGGCAAGATTGCTACGCAATAACCTATGGCTAGTCTACGACATTTTCCTGCACTGACAAAAAACTCGCTATGCTCAGACAGTTTTGCCAGCACAGAAAAATGCTCCGACGGATATTAATTCATGTCAGATTCTGTTTAAAAAATAAAAATGCTTAGACAAGCCAGGAATAGTGCATAGCACTTTCGCTGTTATCTTTAAGTAGTATTCAGTTAAATATGTTAAAATAACTGTTAGTACGAAATAAAGGGAGATGGCGTTTGTTCTCCCTGCTTAAAAATTAATATGAATAAAGTAAGAAAAGTAATTATTAATCAAAATAATTTAAAAATAAACATATATTAAATAGATAAAGAAATAAGGAGAAAATAAAGTTGGCTAGAAAGTTAGTTATTGTTGAGTCACCGTCGAAGGCAAAAACTATCGAAAAGATACTTGGTAGAAATTACGAAGTTGTTGCATCTTACGGACATGTGATCGATTTACCAAAAACGAAAATTGGAATAGATGTAGAAAATAATTTTGAACCTCAATATAAGGTTATAAAAGGAAAAGGTGAGGTTTTAAAAAAATTAAAGGAAAAAGCGAAAAGTGCAAACACTGTTTACCTGGCATCAGATCAGGATAGGGAAGGGGAAGCGATTGCTTGGCACATTTCTAATTATATTAAGCAGCCTGATAAGGTAAAAAGGATAGAATTTAACGAGATAACAAAGACGGCTGTAAATAATGCGATTAAAAATCCAAGAGATATTAATGATAACCTTGTGAATGCACAGCAGGCGAGAAGACTATTGGATAGAATTGTGGGATATAAGATAAGTCCGCTTTTATGGAAAATAATTAATCGTAATGCCAGTGCTGGACGTGTACAGTCGGTTGCATTAAAGCTGATTTGTGACCTGGAAGACGAGATAAATGCGTTTGTACCGCAAAAATATTGGGAAGTAAGTGCATTAATTGAAAAAGATATTAATCTTAATTTAGTAAAAATTGCAAATGAAAAAGTGGATAAAATCTTTGATGAAAAAGTTGTAAAAAAATTGAAAAAAGATTTGAAAAATGAATCATTGACGCTTGAAAAAATAGAAGTTAAGAAAAAATCGCAAAGACCGCCACTTGTATTTAAGACAAGTACACTGCAGCAGCTTGCTTCATCATATCTTGGTTACGGTGCAAGCAAAACAATGAGAATTGCACAGCAGCTTTATGAAGGACTTGCAATTAATGGCGAAAATAAAGGGCTAATAACGTATATGAGAACAGATTCCACAAGAATTTCTGTTGATGCCCTAAATATGGCAAAAGATTACATTACAAAAAACTATGGTGAAAAATACGTTGGAAAATATATTGTAAAAAATTTAAAATCAAATGTTCAGGATGCCCACGAGGGAATCCGTCCATCTGATATCAACTTAGTCCCAGATAATATAAAAGCTTATTTGACTAATGATCAGTACAGATTGTATAAATTGATTTGGGATAGATTTTTAGTTTCACAGTTTGCAGCTATGCAGTATGAGCAGATGCAAATTAACGCTGTGAATGGGGATTATAATTTTCGTGGGACTATTAACAAAGTAATTTTTGATGGATATTACAAGATTTTTAAAGACGAGGATGAAATTAAGACTGGAGATTTTCCAGAATTAAAGGAAGGCAATGTTCATCCAATAGACAAATTAAATGTGGAAGAAGGAATAACAAAGCCTCCAACAAGATTTTCAGAAGCAACGCTTGTAAAAAAACTGGAATCAGAAGGAATTGGACGTCCATCAACTTATGCTTCAATTGTCGAAACGCTTAAATCAAGGGAATATGTTGAACTTATTGAAAAGCGTTTTCATCCAACATATTTGGGATACGAAGTAAAAGATGAACTTGTCAAGAACTTTAAGGACATTATGAATGTGAAATTTACGGCGAATATGGAAAAGGAACTGGATAAAGTTGAAGAAGGGACAGTTGAATGGGTACAGCTTTTGAGAACTTTTTATGATTCGCTTGAAAAAGACATCGACAAGTTTGAGAAGGAAATTGATAAAATAAAAAATCGTAGAATTGTATCGGATGTGCTGGATTCAGAGGGTAATCCGATGGTTTTAAAAACAGGGCTTTATGGGAAATATTTAATCAGCGAAACAAACGAGAAGGAAAAAATTTCATTAAAAGGAATTGCAATATCGCCAGAAGTTCTTAAAAAGGGAGAAGTTTTTGTAAAAGAGGAAGTAGAGAGACTTCAAAACAATAAAAAAGGAATTTTAACTGATTATTTTGATGAAGAAGGAAACAGATATGTGCTTAAAGTTGGACGTTTCGGGGAATATCTTGAAAGTGAAAATTATGAAAAAGATGAAAAAAGAATGTCGTTGCCAGCTGAATTGAAGCAAAAATATAAAAAAGGCGCTGTAATAGAGCTGGATGGAGTATTGCAAATAAACGACGAAATGAAACGGTTGCAGGAAATTGACAGAAAAATAATAGAAGAAGCAGGAACATGTGAATTTTGCGGAAAACCGTATGAAATAAAAACTGGAAGATTTGGAAAATTTTTGGCTTGTACAGGCTATCCAGAATGTAAGACTATAAAAAATATAAAAACTGGGAAAGTTACAAGAGTGACTGAAAAATCAGAAAAAGCCAAAAAAACTACAAAAAAAGCGACTAAAAAAACGACAGCTAAAGCAAAATCTGCATCTACAAAGGCTAAAAAGACAGCAGCAACTAGAAAATCTACAGCAAAAAAGTCTAAATAGCTAGAAAAAATAATTAATTTATTAAAATATAAGTTTAAATTTATTTTGTTATTTATTATCGGACTAATAAATTGAATAATATAGAGTGTTATAGGTTTTAAGTACGATTTTAGATAGTTTTTAAATAAAAAAGAGAATTAACCTGTATTGATGTGAATGATGTGTGTTATGATAAATGGAGAAGTTTTAATGAGTAATAGTGACAAAGGTATTGAGAAAGAAAACGATATTGGAAATAAAGAGAATATAAGAAATGAAAATCTTGTGATGTATGTTGACAAATTTTTGTATTATGAAGAGGTTATTCTTGGAAAAAGTTTTAATACGATTAGAAGTTATCGTCGAGATTTACTTCAATTTATGGAGTATCTAGATGAATATGAAGAAATTCATAATTTTGAGGAAATTGAAATGATGACATTCAGATCTTTTATTGCGTATCTAAATTCTCCTCAGAAGCTGGCTAAAGAGGAAGATAAGAAAAAAAAGGATTCTCAGAAAAATACTGAAAATACAGAAATTGACGATACAAAATCAGAGATTGATAGGATAAAAAATATTGAAGATATGGAAGAATTAAATACAAAAATGAGTGTCAAGCCAGTGTCTAAAAGAACTATAAATAGAAAGATTTCAGCACTTAGGACATTTTTTAAATATCTTCAGGAAATAAAAGTGATTGAAACGAATAAGGCGGCTTATATTAATGTTCCAAAATTCGAGAAGGAATTGCCAAATGTATTGAATAGGGATGACTTAAATAGATTGAGAAACGTTATAAATACCGAAAAAATTACTGGGATTCGGGATAGATTAATTATTGAACTTCTTTATTCTAGTGGGCTTCGATCAATGGAACTTATTAATCTAAGTGAATTTATGATTGATATTGAAGAGCGGGAAATTAGGGTTATTGGAAAAGGGGATAAGGAGCGGATAACTTTTTTTAGTGAAAATGCTAAGAAATGGCTGATAAAGTATATTGAGGAAAAGAAAAAGCAATATGAAAATTACACTAGGGAAGTATTGATTGTAAACAGTAAAGGAAAAAAATTGACAACACGTTCATTAAGAAGGCTTATTTCGGCACATGCACACGAAGCTGGGATACAAAAGGAAATAACACCGCATGTATTTAGACATTCGTTTGCAACAGAACTTTTGAATAACGGAGTGGATATCCGATATTTACAGGAATTGCTTGGGCATAGCAGTATTGCAACAACGCAGGTTTATACACATGTGAGCAAGGCTTTCTTACGGGATATTTATATGAACACTCACCCATTGGCTAAGGAATAATGAATAGGATTCAATTTTAATGTAAAAGGAATGAGAAAAATAGGAGGAAATTTTGATTATAAAAAAATGTAGCGGTTGTGGAATTGAACTGCAGTTTGAAGATAAAAATAAGGAAGGATATGTTCCTGAAGAGAAGTTTATAACAGAGGATAATTTACTTTGTCAGAGATGTTTTAAAATTAAGAATTATGGGGAAAATCTTGTAAATAATTTTAGCAGGAAAGATTATCTGAAGGAAGTAAATGAATGTGTAAAAAAATCTGATATAATACTTCCGATTTTTGATATTATTGACTTTGAAGGCTCGTTTACTGAAGAAATTTTAGATTACTTGCGAGATTACAGATCTATAATTTTAATTAACAAAATAGATTTGTTGCCTGACTTTATACATCCAACCGAAATTTCAAACTGGATAAAGGACAGGCTTGCAGAAGAAGACATTGTACCTGATGATATTGCTTTTATCAGTGCGAAAAATAAATACGGAGTAAATGGGATAATCAGAAAAATTAAAAATATTTTTCATAACAAAAAAGTAAAGGCAACTGTGCTTGGGGTTTCAAATGTTGGGAAATCATCAGTTATAAATTTACTTCTTGGGAACAATAAAATAACAACTTCTAAATATTCTGGAACTACTTTAAAATCAATTAACAATAAAATTCCAAATAGTGAAATTACGATAATTGATACGCCTGGACTTATTCCAGACGGAAGAATTTCTGATTTAATTAGTGTTGAAAATGGATTAAAGCTGGTGCCAGCTGGAGAAATTTCACGAAAAACTTTTAAACTTGAAGAAAATCAGGTGTTTATGTTTGATGTTTTCTGTAGATTTAAAATACTTGGAAATGAACTTCTAGAAAGTGGAAGCAAGCCTATATTTTCTGCTTATGCTTCAAAAAGTGTGAAGTTTCATGTGGCTCGTGAGGAAAGAGTGAAAGACTTGCTAAATGGAAATTACTTTGAAATTTTACAAGGAGCTGAAAAAGAAAAATATTTTCAAAATGAATTTGTAACTCATGAAGTAGAAATTGAGCAAAACGAGGAACTGGTAATAGCAGGGCTAGGTTGGATAAATGTTAAAAGAGGTCCGCTAAAGATACAGCTTGAAGTTCCAAAAAATGTGAAAGTGATTGTTAGGCCGTCAATTTTTAAAAATAGAAAATAAATTTAAGAAATTATAAAACTTGGATTTATTGAAGAGTTGATTTTTTAAAAATAATAGAAATTTGAAATATAATAAAGAATTTGAAGGAAGGAGAGCATGATTTTTACATTTTAAAAATATAAATTAAGAAATTTGTAAATTTCATGCAGAGAAATGGCTTTTTATAATGATAATTATTATGAGAATAATAGAACAAGAGCAAATAGAAAAATTATTCTTCGTGGTATAACTTTTCTTTTGGTAGTATTTATTGCGATATTTAATGTTGTGATTTTGTTTTCAAGAAAAGTAGATAAACTTATAACTGCTGATATTCAAGTGGAGACAGTAAAATTACAAAATGCAATCAAAAAGTTTAATGAAATTACAGGATCAAATCCTAAATTAGCAGGTCTTGAAGATAGTTTACAAAATGTAAAAAGTTCAGATGGAAAATATAATTTTGAAGCTTTTTATGGAAGGGATAAAATTTATGAAATCCCTGAAAGCATAAAGGATTCAAGAGAAAGAAGCAATAGAATTGTAACGAAAAAGGATAAAAAAGGTGGATGGGTTTACGATCAATTAAAAGGAACAATTTCGCCAAATATTTAATATTATAAAATGAAAAATGGGGGAGTTGAAAGAAACTTAGTTAGAAAGAAGATTAGGAAAAAATGAAATTTTCAAGTTTAGGAAGTGGAAGCAGTGGGAACTCCAGCTATATTGAAATGGGAAACAAGAAATTTCTTATAGATGCAGGATTTAGTGGGAAAAAAATTGTAGAAAAATTGAACAATATTGAAAAAAGAATTGAGGATGTAATGGGGATATTTGTGACACATGAGCATTCTGACCATATTCAAGGGCTTGGAGTTATATCAAGAAAATACGATATTCCAATTTATCTTCATGAAGTGACTTATAATGTAATTAAGGACAGAATTGGAAAAATTGAGAAAAAAAATTTAAATTTTATAAGAGATGAAAAAATTGTTATTGACAATTGCGTGATAAATAACTTTGAAGTAATGCATGATGCTGAAAAGTGCTTGGGATACACATTTGAATACGAAGGGAAAAAATTGTCCTACGCAAGTGATGTTGGCTGTGTAAACAATATTATTAAGGAAAATTTGAAAAATAGCGATGTAATTGTGCTTGAAAGTAATTATGACTATAATATGCTAATGACAGGGCCTTATCATTGGGAATTGAAAAATCGTGTAAAAGGAAGAAATGGACATTTGTCAAATGCAGAGGCATCAAAGCTGATTGGGCAGGTGCTTAGCGAGAAACTGAAAAAGGTTTATTTAATGCATATAAGCAAGGACAATAACACGCCAGAGCTGGCTTATAATTCGTTGTATCAAATTTTGGAGCGTGAAAATAAAAGCCATTTGGAAATTGAAATTATTAACGAAGAGGGAACAGAAATTTATAAAATATAGAATATTAGAATAAAGAATAAGGAAAAAAGTTATGTGGAATGACTTAAAGCTGGAAATCGACATTTGTACTAAATGTATATTAGAAAAAACTAGAATTAATCCAATTGTTGGCGAAGGGAATAAAAAGGCAGAAATTTTATTTGTGCTGGATAGCATAAGTGAGGAAGAGGATGTAAAACAGAAACTTTTGATTGACAGAAATGGAAAATATTTTAAAAAATTTTTAGAATATTCAAAGCTGGATTTGAAGAAATGTTATTTTACAACTCTCACAAAATGCAGTTCACATGGTAATTTGATCGAAAAAGACAGTATTACAAAGTGTAATGAGTTTCTTGTAGCACAAATTGCCTTAATTAATCCAAGGTACATTGTAACAGTTGGAGAAAGGGCAACTAAATCACTTTTAGAAGACGTAGAAAAAGAGGATATAAAAGATTTGGTGGGGAAAGTGTTTGATTTTTATGGAGAAATTAAGGTTGTGCCGATTTACGATATTTCCTATTTGTTTAAAGCGACAGATAAGGAAAAATGGAAATTAATAAAAATTTTGGAAAAATTATAAAATAAAGAAAGGAAATAAAAAAAGAATGATAGGAATAGGAATTGTAGGATTACCAAACGTAGGAAAATCAACATTATTTAATGCAATAACAAAAACACAGAATGCAGAGGCGGCAAACTATCCATTTGCAACAATTGAGCCAAATGTAGGGCTTGTAAGCGTACCAGATCCACGTTTAAAAGATTTGGAGAAAGTAGTTAGTCCAGAAAGAGCGGTTGGAGCGACAGTTGAATTTGTGGATATTGCAGGACTTGTAAAAGGTGCATCAAAAGGGGAAGGACTAGGAAACCAGTTTTTATCAAATATTAGAAATACAGCTGCAATTTGTCAGGTTGTAAGATGTTTTGACGATGATAATATTATTCACGTGGAAGGAAGCGTTGATCCTATAAGAGATATTGAAACGATTAATGCAGAATTGATTTTTGCTGATTTAGACACAGTTGAAAGGGCAATTCAGAAAAATCAGAAGCTGGCTCGTGGAGGAAACGCAGAAGGAAAAGAATTAGTCGCAGTTCTTGAAAGATGTAAAGTTCATCTGGAGGAATTTAAGTTGTTAAAAACATTGGAATTTACCCAAAGGGAAGAAGAATTAATAAAAGTTTATCAATTTTTGACAGTAAAGCCAATGATGTTTGCCGCAAATATTTCGGAAGAAGACTTGACGGCTGGAATTGAAAATGATTATGTAAAAAAAGTGCGTGAATTTGCAAAACAGTACGATAGCGAAGTAGTAACCTTTTCAGCAAAAGTGGAAGCAGAACTAATCGAAATCGAAGACGAAGAAGAAAGACAAATGTTCATTGACGAATTAGGAATAAAAGAACCGAGCCTAAACAGACTAATTAGAGCAGGATTCAAATTGTTAGGACTAATCACATACTTTACAGCTGGAGTAAAAGAAGTAAGAGCATGGACAATAAAACAAGGAACAAACGCTCAAAAATCTGCCAGTGAAATTCATACAGACATTGAAAAAGGATTTATCAGAGCAGAAGTAGTGTCTTTCGACAAATTCATCAAACTAAACGGATGGAGCGGCGCAAAAGAAAAAGGTGCAATGAGACTGGAAGGAAAAGAGTACATTGTGCAAGATGGGGATGTAATGTTCTTCAGATTTAATGTTTAAGAAAATATTTATTAATTTTAGAAGCTCTTTTTTAAGTTTGTTGCTTATTAAGGAGCTTCTTTGAATTATTTAGGAGATTAAAATGAAAAAATTTGAGATTTTTGTTAAACTATTTGTAGTACTGTTAGTTATTTTTTGTTTTGAAAGTTATTTTAAAGGAGAAATTATACAAAAAACTTTTATGGAAATAAATAAATATTATCATCTTGAAAGTGGACCCGATCCTTTTTATTCAGTATTTATATGTGAGTCAAAAGGTAATTTAGATTGTTTTGTTGTAGAAGAAATTTCAAATCAAAATAAAGATTATTTAATAGGAAAAATGGGAAATAATCAATATTTTTATATTAATTATTCAGATAATAATAAAAAGAAATTTAATTTAACAAAAGAAGAGATAGAAAAAATTTTTTCTCAAAAAATTAAATTGGAAAAAGCTAAAAAATATATAAATAAATATGGTAAAGATGAATTTAATCTATTTTACGAAATGTTAGTTGCTAAATTTATAATAGCTTTATTTTTTAGCCCTGTTATTTTAATATTAATTAAATTTAAAATATATCCAAAATCTTGGGATAAAGAGTAAAAGTCCTGATTTTTAAAAGTTAGAGAAATTTATTACCTAGATTATTCTAATTTGTATATTCTGCTTTTAAGTAAGAACTATTTTTAAAATTATAATTGAAATTTAATTAAAAATATAGTATAATAAAAAATATATTAACATTTAATTAATAATTTATTTTAAAAATATCAATTAAGTACTAAAATAGAAGATTTTTAAATTTCAGATTATTTTGACTAATAATTACTTTTTATTTATATTTTTGAAAATTTTTTTTATTATAATTGTTATAATTAAATTTAAAGTGTCGTGATTTTTTTGGAATAAAAACAACTGTTTGAGCGAAGTTTTACGTAGCGAGTTTCGTTTTTGTTTCAAAAAAATGCTTAGACTAGCGGGGATTGTAAAGGGGATGGCGATTGATCCCCTTTACGTTATAAAAAAGAAAAAATATATAAATCATTGAAAAAATATTTATTAACAACAATTCTGTTTATAAAAATTAGAAATAATTGTTATTTTAGTACTTAAGGATTAAAACTGTAAAATGATTGTTAAATAAAATTAATAAAAGGAAATAATTGAGGTGGTAAAAATGAGTAAAGATGTAAATGTTGAAAATATGTATGAAGGGAAAAATATTGGAATTATACTGAATAAAACAAAGTTAGAGAATTTTGTGATTCAGGAATTTGTATTGGATGAAAATATTAATGAACATCAGAAGCTGGAAATTCAATTGGAAATGGATGATGAGCAGAGAAAAAATTTGGAAAGAATTATTGAAAAGGAAGATGCTGGAATTGAAATTGAGCTTGCCAATGCAGATAAGGATGTCAAAAGGAAAATTTTTAGTGGGATTGTTGATTATTTTGAGATTCTGGATTATGGGAGTTATGGATGTAGAATTTTAATGAGAGCGTTTTCTAAGAGTGTGCTTTTTGACAGGAAAAATGAGAAGAAGTATCGGGTTTTTCAGGATAGGAATTTAATGTTTTCAGATATAATTGATGAGATTAATAAGGATTATGCTGATAAAAAGTTGGAAATAAAGTGTTCTGATATTGCGAAAAAGCAGATAGGCAGTTTGATTGTTCAGTTTGATGAAACAGACTGGGAATTTTTGGTAAGACTAGCTAGTCAATTAAAAACTGGGATGTTTGTGATTGAACAGGGAATAATATTGTTTGGAATCGTGGAAATGGGAGAAATTAAGAAGGAAAATAAATATTTTTCAGATTATTCGCTGGTAAGAGATTATAAAAATCTGTATTATAAAGTGCAGTCAAATAAAGTAATAAATTTGGGAGATACTGTTTCTATTTCTGAAAACGCTGTAGAAAATGAAGGAAATGATAAAAGTTCTAGTGGGAATAAAGGCAATTTTTCTGTATTACAAACTAGAATATTTTTGAAGGATTTTATTTTAAAAAGTGAATTTTTAGCAACGGATATGAGCAGTTATCATATATTTAGGAAATATAATGAAAAGATAAAAGGGTGCAGAATTGAAGCCAATGTTGAAAGGGTGTTCGAAGACAGTGGAATTGCGAAAATGGAAGTCAGGTTTGCAGAAGGGCTAAAAAAAATTGTTCAGGAAAGAAGCAATGAAGAAAGTAATGACAAAGCGTACGATGATTATGGGATAAAAAGATTTCCATTAAGTTATCAGACCTTTTATTCGCAGACAAATACTGGATTTTTCTGTACTCCTGAAGTAAATGATACTGTGGAAGTTTATTTTCCAAATGAAGATGAGCGATTTGCAAAAGTGTCGTGGGCAATAAATAATAAGGGAAATGGAAGATTTAGTGATTATACCAAAAGAAATTTTCAGGTTAATCAGAGTGATTTTAATTTTAGCTTGAATTTGAACAGTTTTGAAGTGAAAACGGCTGAGAAATATAGTGTAGAATCACCAAATATAGTTGAAAATGCAGATAATTTTGTAAATAAGGCTAATCAAAATATGATAGTGGCTTCGAATAATTATTTGGGTATAGAGTCGATTGGAGATGCTGATTTTTATGGCTCTAAGATAAATATTATTGGGAAAGAGAAGGAAATAACGATGGAATCATTAAGTTCAGATGTAAGAATTAAAGGGAAAAAAGTTCACAGTAATTAATAGCAGTTAATAAAAAAATACAGGAGAATAATAAGATTAGTTAAAGCTTACTGTTCTTCCTGTATTGAAAAGATTTTAGTATAATTTATTTTTTTCTTTTGTTTCTTATAAATTGTATAAAAGTTATAATTTCCTGTTTTTCTGTATCTGTGTAATTTTGGGAGTTTAAAATATATTCATCTAAATCATCATCTGGAATTAAATCAGTTTGCCGATTTAAGAAATAACTTGTGATTGCTCCCGTAATCATTCCAAAAGTTCCCATTCCAATCAGTATCAGAAAAATAGCAATTATTCTTCCAATAAATGTATGCGGATAGACATCTCCATAACCAACAGTAGTTGCAGTTATAAAAGCCCACCATAGGCTATTAAAATAAGAGAGTTTTTCGACATAGGAAACTATTAAGGCAGATACTATGATTCCAAGTACAGCAAATATTAACAAATAAATAAGTCCATTTGCTCTCAAGATTTTTTTTATTTTTTTGTAGAATTTTTTTACAGACAAATAAGCTTTTGTCAGCTTTAAATGCTTAAAAACTCTTGCTAAACGTCTAATCTTAAAAATTCTGAATAGCCTAAAAATAGAATAATACGGAATAATTGAGATTAAATCAGGAATATTGCTTTCAATAAAATCTAATTTATTGTCTGAATTTGTAAAACGTATAAAATAATCCACTGCAAAAATTAAATAAATTGATACATCAATAAATTCCAGGATTGGATTATTAAAAATGCTAATATCGCCATGTAAATCTAAAAGTGTAGTGACAAAGCTGTATAATGCCAAGAAAATAAAAATAACCTGATAACTTATACGAAATCTTTTGTTTTTATGTAATTTTTCAATTTTCTTTTTCATAAAAACTCCTGTTTTATTTAATAACTTTTCTATATGTTACTAATAATGGATTCCAAACACTTGCATTTGTTGGGGAATATGCAAAGTCAATTTCTATGAATTTTTCAATAGGTGTTTCAAGAGCAATAACAATAGCCATTTGATCTACAAATTGTGCTACTGCTTCTTTTCCTACCATTGCTCCACCAAGAACAATTTTTCTGTCTTTATCGTAAATAATTTCGGAACTTGCAGGAACAGAGTCTTCAAAGCCAGAATTTTTATACATTGCTTTCATTGAAACTACATCGGCATTGTATCCTAATTGCAGAGCTTCTTTTAGAGAAAGTCCAGTTTGTGCTAGTTTTACATCATAAAATGAAGTTGCAAAAGAACGGATTAGCCCTTTCCAGCTCACATCTTTTCCAGATAAGTGTTTTGCAAGGAACATTCCATGCTTGTTTGCTACATCTCCAAATGGAGCATATAAATTTCTGTCAGTTTTGTAATATTTGTTAAAAACGCAATCTCCAATGGCATATACATCTTTAATATTTGTCTCAAATTTATCATTTACAACAATTTTCCCAGAATCAGTTTTTAATTCTTTTGGCAAGAAATCAATGTTTGGAGTAATTCCGATACTAAATAGTGCAATATCAAAGTCTACAGTTTCATCATTATCCAGTTTTACTGATTTTGCTACATTACTTTCAGAAATTATTTCTGAAACGCCAGAGTTTAATTTTAATTCAACATCATTATTTTCTATTTCTTTATAAATTCTTTTTTTCAAGTTTTCAGAAACATTTGGAAAAATTTGATCAGCTTTTTCAATCAGTGTAACATTTAATCCATTTTTTCTAAATGATTCAGCCATTTCCAGTCCAATAAATCCAGCTCCTACAACAACTGCATTTTTTAATTTCGATTTGTTTTTGTTAAGATAATCTTTTATTTTAAAGGCATGTTCTGCGTGAGATAAAGTAAACACATTTTCCAAATCCTTTGAATATCCAGAAATATTTGGCACAAATGATTTTGCCCCAACGGCAATTACCAGTTTGTCGTAAAAGATTATTCCGTTAATTTCATTTCCTTTTACTGTTACAGTCTTATCCTGAAAATTTATTTCTGTAACTTCGTGATGAATTTTTACTTCAATTCCACGATTTATAAAATCTTCAGGTGTTCCGTGCAGAACATCACTTTTCTTCAATTCATCAGCAATGAAATAAGGTGTTGGACATCCAGCCCAAGCCACATAAGAGGATTTTTCAAATAAAATAACCTCATCTTCAGGATTTGCTTTTTTATATTGAGTCGAAAACATCATTCCAGCTGCTCCGCCTCCGATTACAACTATTTTCATAATATTTTTTGTATGATAATTTATAAAATCATACACTCCTTTCATTTTTTGTTATTTTTGTTCTTGATTCATTTTATTAAATAGATACCTAAGTCTGCTTGCTACCATATTTATACCTACTTTGTTGTCTTTCCCACGTGGAATTATAACATCTGCATATCTTTTGGAAGGTTCAACAAATTCCAAATGCATCGGTTTTACTGTATTTATGTACTGATTTTTTACACTTTCAAAACTTCTTGCCCGCTCGTTTAAATCCCGTTCGATTCTTCTAAGCAGCCTTTCATCATCATCAGTGTCAACAAAAATTTTTGTATCAAAAAGACTTCTGATTTTTGATATTGCAAGGACTAAAATTCCTTCAACAATAATTATATTTGCAGGCTCAATATGCTGAGTCTCATCAACTCTATTATGAACCTGAAAATCATAAATAGGCTTTTCAATAGATTTTCCATCCTTCAATGCAAGTATATGCTTTTCAAGCAAGTCAAAGTCAATCGCATCTGGATGATCATAATTTAACTTAGCCCTCTCTTCATAAGTTAGATGATCATTTCTCTTATAATAAGAATCCTGTTCCAGCAAAATCGAATGAATTCCCGTTCTTTCTAAATTTTTGATAATAGCTTGGGTTACACTAGTCTTACCAGAACCAGTACCTCCAGCAATTCCAACAATTATAGTTTGATAGCTCATAAAAATATTTCCTCCTGAATAGATTTTTGTAATTTTTGAATTTTTTAGAAGAATTGTATCTTGTTGTATTTTTTAATAATTTTATCATTTTTTTTGCAGTTTTACAATGATGTAAAGGTTTAAAATTTTATATTTTTTTAAAATTAAAAAATCAATAAAAATATTTGAAAAAAATTTAATTATATGATAAAATTAAAATATAATTAAATATTGGAGGGGTTATGAATAGAGAGAATGAAATTTTTGAAAAGGAAATGCTTGGAAAAAGTCTGAGAGAGATGTTTTTTGAGATGAATGTGGAGATGCAGGAGAGATTTCAGGAAATCAAAGATAAGTTTTTAGAAGCGAAAATTAATGAGAGTTCCGAATATGAAGATATTTTTGTTGAAACAGTATTAGTGGAAAAAGAAGATGTATTTAAAATGGATGGAGTGTTTTTTCCTGTGGTTGATAAAATAGATATTATTGATGAGAATTATAAGGATATTTATTTGGAAAATGTATATTTGAATTTGGATTTACGTAAGATTAATGAGGTTTTGGAAAGAGAATTTTTTGGATGGATAGACATTGACGGAGATAATTACGAGGTTAAAGTCAGGTTTGTAAAAGATGAGAGATATTTTGACGAAATAAAAAAATTGTATAATTCTTTTGAACTTAATGGAAAAAAATGGAAAACTATTAATATGGCGCATTTTATGAGGTGTTATAAGATTAAACTGGCTGAGTATGGTTTTGATATGTCGCAGGATATTTTGGAGAAAATTCAAAATGGAAAATATGAGATTACTTATGATTTTGAAGAAATTCAGGATAAAGTTCTAAGAGATAGGGAATTGCTTTGGAATATTGAAAAGAAAAATATAATAAGCACCATTTTTGTACGTCCAACAAAAATTGACATATCTTTTGAATATACAATAAATTTTGAAAGTGATGAACAGATTTTGGTATCAAATAATGAAAATGAAGATATTTTGTGTTGCTATTACAGCGGAAAAAACAAATTAAATATTCTTTCAAAGAAAAATACAGGCGATATTTGGGATGTATTTTCAGTAAAGCCAATCGAAAAATGCATAAAAATTCTTGAACTTTATGGAAAAAGTAGCGAGAATCAGGAAAATTATTTTCATTTTACAAATTTTAGAAATAAGAGCTTTATCGATAAAATTCAAACAAAAAATAGAAATACTAGAAGCCGTGCATTTTTAGAAAAATATTTTTTGGAATATGAATTTACAAAAGATAAAATTTTGTTAAAAGATATTAATTTTAAAGAAAACATTGAAAAAAATATAGATACTTATGACTGTAATGAAAGTTTGAAAAATGATTTTCAAAAGGGATATTCTGATAAAAAGCCAAAGATGAATTTATTTATGGAAATAAAGGATTTTGATGATTATTCAGAAGATAAAGTGAGTTTTTTAATTTCAGAAATTCAAAATGACTATAATGAATTTGAATGCAGGGGGTACCTGTATGGCGAATAAAAATAAAAAAGGATACGCATATATATGGGCAGTTCCTCTGAATATGCAATTTGAGCTGGAAAATAGTGTTTCAGCATATATTGAGGTAAATGCAGATTTTTTGAATAATGAAATTGTGAAAAAGAAGGTTGTAAAAGTAAATCCGTATGTGAGGTTTAATAAAATTTTTACCAGTTTTGTAAATTATTATGATAATTTTTTTGAGTTTGAAAATAAGCTGGAAAAAGATACTAAAATTAAAAATCTAACAATGGAAAATACACCTAAAAAAGAGTCTAAAATAAACAGTTTTAGACGTAGAGACAGCATAGTTGAAGAAAAAAAGGGAAATATATCTGTTTTAAAAAAATTTAAGAAAAATATTGAAAATAATGCGATAAATTATTTGCAGGAACTTGATTTTGTGAGTGGAACAACGGTAATTGATGTTATTTGCGAAAAAATTTTGGAAGATATAAAAAAAGGAATTCTAGGAATAAGCTTGAAAAAGTATTTTTTATTTTTGAATAGCGAAGAACAGCAATATATAGCACTTTTAATTTATAATGAAAAAATAAATAATGTAAATTGCATGAAAAATTTTAGATTGGGAATAAAATATTTTTTTATTGATTCACTTATTTATAGACAAAAACCAGAAAAAAATAAAATAATAGTTTATATAAATAAACCTAAAAATAAGGTAAATATTGCAAAAATAAAAACTTTGGAATTACTGTTCCTAGAACTTGGAGTGGAATTAAAAGTATTTTGGGAAAATCATTTTGGAGTTGTAAATGTTGATGAAACAGTAAAAATTGATGAAATAGCAGCTTTTTAAAAAAAATTAAGGGGTGGAATAAATGAAATATAGATTGAAAATTACAGATGAGGAAAATAAAAAGGAAATAAATGTAAGTGAAGATGAAATTATGGAAGTAAAATATAAAATCGGTCTTGCAGAAGATACAAATCTTGCAAACAGCAGAAGCACAGTAGAAATGGAAATAATTGGAAAAATTATTTCAAACTTGGAAAATACAGGAAATAATTTGGAAAATGAAAACATAAATGATGATTTGTATGAAAAAAATAAAAAGAATATAATAGATTTAGTGGAATGGGCAGAATCCTATCTGGAAAAAAGTGATTACAGAAATTTGGAAATGTTTGTTGATTTGGGTTCAAATAAAAAAATGGATTTGAAATTTACGAATATGTTTGTGTATAATTTTTCGCAGGAAATGAGCATTGAAAAAGGGATAGGGATTTTTAAACTGAAGTTGAGACAAAAATTTCATCAGAAAAATAAATTGGACATAAAATAACACTTAAATTAAAATTTTGTGGTATAATAAAAATGTGAATATTTTTAAATAAACTTAAAAATTATTTGTAAAAAAATTACAAAATTTATTTTAGGAGGAAATACTATGATTATAGATGTTGAATTAAACGAAAAAAAACAAAAACAGTTAAAAGAAGTTTTGGAATATGATAACAACTTTATTAATAATTTGATATTAAAAGAATTAGATAAAATAGAAGAAAATGAACAAATTTCCAAATCAGAAATAAAAAGAATAGTGAAGTTATCTGAAAAAGCTAAAAAATCCCCAATGATACCTCTTGAAGATTTTGGAAAGAAAATGGGATTTTAAGTGAAATACAGAGTATTGTTATCTAAATATGCAGCAAAAAAATTACAAAAGATGGATAAAAATACAAGTAAAAAAATTTATGATTTTCTGAAAAAAATAAACAATTCTGAAAATCCAAGAATCAAAGGGGAGGCTTTGAGCCATAATTTAAAAGGATATTGGAAGTACAAACCATTAAAAAATTACAGGATAATAGTTGAAATACAAGATGATGAATTAATAGTTTTAGCTGTTGAAATAGAGCATAGAAGTAAAGTATATTTGATTTTGAATAAATTAAAAAAATCATTTTTAAAATAAATAATGATAAATTCAAATATAGGGAGATGAGTTTTTATGAATAGAAATATTTTTATTACTGGAGCTACAAGTGGAATTGGGAAGGAAACAGCTTATGCCTTTGCGAAAAATGGGGATAATGTGATTTTGTGTGCTAGAAATATAGAAAAATTAAAAGAAATAAAGGCTGATATTGATAGAAAATATGGTACTAATGCGTATATTTTTGTTCTTGATGTTACGAAATATAATGATGTTGTAAAATTTACCAAGAAAATACTAGATGATGTGAAAAAGGTGGATATTCTTGTGAACAATGCAGGACTTGCCTTGGGATTGGATAAATTTCAGGAATATGATATTGTGGATATTGAACGAATGATAGACACTAATATAAAAGGATTATTGTATGTTACAAGACAAATTTTACCAAGCATGGTTGCAAATGATGAGGGGCATATTATAAATATTGGCTCAACTGCTGGAATTTATGCTTATGCAGGAGCTGCCGTCTATTGTGCGACTAAATCGGCTGTAAAGGTTTTAAGTGATGGAATTAGAATTGATACCATTGATAAAAATATTAAAGTAACTACTGTTCAGCCTGGGATTGTGGAAACTAATTTTAGTAATGTAAGATTCCATGGGAATACAGAGCAGGCTAAGAAGGTTTATGAAGGAATTGAGGCATTGAAGCCGGAAGATATTGCAAATACAATAGTTTATATTGCAAACCAGCCAAAACACGTACAAATTTCAGATATTACAATAATGGCAACAAATCAGGCAACTGGATTTAATATTTACAGAAAAAATCAAAATAAATAATACTGGGTAATAATGAATTTTCAAGAAAATAGTAGTATCTGCATATAAAGAGATATACGGGATACAATAAATTCGTTGACTTTTATAGGCAAGTTTAGTATAATATTCGTAGTTATTTTGTAAAAGTGGAAGTATCGCCTAATGGTATGGCAGCAGCTTGGAAAGCTGTGGGCGGTTAAACGTCTTGTGGGTTCGAGTCCCTCTACTTCCGCCATTTATAAAAATAATTTGACAAATTAGTGAAAATATAGTAAACTAATTAAGATATACGCATAAAATTGGTGGCTAATACCAATGATAGCGATAAATTATTTGGAGGTGAACATAAATGTTTGCAGTAATTAAAACAGGTGGAAAACAGTACAAAGTAGAAGTTGGAACTGTATTAAAAGTTGAAAAATTAGCAGCTGATGTTGATTCAGACATCGAAATTAACGAAGTTCTATTAGTTGGAGAAGGAGATAACGTAACAGTTGGAACTCCAGTAGTAGAAGGAGCTAAAGTTGTAGCTACAGTTAAATCTCATGGAAAAGCTGATAAAAAAATTAACTTTAAATATAACAAAAAAACTTACTACAGAAAAAAAGGGCATAGACAATCTTTTACAGCAATTGAAATTAAATCAATCAATGCTTAATTGTATTTTTTTATATAATTTAGATTGTGAAAGCTGTTGTGGTTTGAATGATAAGAATAGAAATTCAAAGACAAAAAAATAAAATAACATATTTTGAAATAAAAGGACATGCAAATTTTTCAGAATATGGAGAAGATGTAATTTGTGCAGCTGTTTCATCAGTAGGACAAATGACAGTAAATGGACTTATTGAAACTTTAAAACTTAAGAAAAAATTGAAGTTTACTGAGGAAGATGGGTATATTTTCTGTGATTTAAAAAATTCTGGATTGACTGATGATGAACTAGAAAATGCAGATATTTTGGTTGAATCAATGTATTCGTATTTGAAGGATGTTGCAAAAAGTTATAAAAATTTTGTAAAACTTAGAGAAATAAAAAAATAAATCTAGGTTTATAAATGTAAAGATTTAAGAAAAATCCAAGAAAATAAAATATGAAAAAGAAATCTAGGAGGTTGGAAAATGTTATTAAAATTAAACTTACAGTTATTTGCCTCAAAAAAAGGGCAAGGATCAACTAGAAATGGTAGAGATTCTAACCCTAAATATTTAGGAGTAAAAAAATATGATGGAGAAGCTGTAAAAGCTGGAAACATTATTGTAAGACAAAGAGGAAGCAAATTTCACGCAGGAACTAACGCTAAATTAGGAAAAGATTACACTTTATTCGCATTAACTGATGGATATGTAAAATTTGAAAAATTTGGAAATGGTAAAAAAAGAGTAAGTATTTATCCTGAAAGAGCAGAAGCATAGTAATAAAATTGTATAATATATTTTTAAAATACTGTCTTAGAAATAGGATAGTATTTTTTATTTGAATTTTATAAAATAAATACTTATTAATGAATATTTTTCTAATGATTTATAAGAAAATTTCTTTAAAAGCGAACTCAAAAGCAATGGCTACTAACTCAACCCTTATATTTATATGATTTTTAGTATTTCAATTTTGAATGAGTTCAAGTACATATATTTTTTAGTAAAAGAAGTCAATTGAAATTTAGTTTATATCTTTTGTTATCTATAACTTAATGAATAATACCTAAAGGACTATGCAGTATTTTTTTGAAAAAAAATTAAATTAAACTTATTAAAAAAATAAAAATATATTATTTCTTTATTTAGTAGAAAGGGGAGTAAGCCTTTGCAAAAAAAGTTTATAATAAGTTTAAATCTACTATTTTAGTAGTTAATAACAATAAATATCTTTTTTACTGTATTTTTTAACTCGTTACAACCCTATCTACTCTATCCATGTATTTTTCATTTATCAAATAAGCAGTAAGTATCTAAGTTTTTAGAATTTATTTTACTCTTAAAAATTGGAAAAATTAATTAAAAATCCTTGTATTCAGGAATCCATTTTGCATTTTTTATTGCTTCTTTTAAATCACTTATGGGTTCTGTATTTAATTTTTGATCTAGTACGCTTTGTCCAACTGACAGTGCCACAGTTTCAGAAAATTCTGTCAGTTTTGATACTGGAGGAAGTACAGCAGCTCCAGGTTTTTTTGTGTCGATAATTCCACCTAGTGAATGTGCGGCTGCTGAGATTATTTTGTCGTTTACAATCTTTGATTTTGTTGCGATAATTCCAAGTCCTAACCCAGGATAGATTAGAGCATTGTTTGCTTGTCCAATTTCATAGGTGATTCCGTTAAGCTCTATTGGGTCTGATGGTATTCCTGTTGCAACCAGAGCTTTTCCGTCTGTCCATTCGATAAGATCTTTTGCACTGGCTTCTGCTAGCCTTGTTGGGTTGCTAAGTGGAAAAATTATTGGTCTTGCAGTGTGTTTTGCCATTTCCTGAACGATTTCCTTTGTGAAAGTCTTTGGCACTGTGGAAGTTCCGACAAGTATAGTTGGTTTTACAGCTTTTACAGCGGCTTCCAAAGTAGTTAATTCATTTGCATTTGTAAATTCGCTTCGTTTTCTTGCAAAAGGAGTTTGTTCTGGAGTTAGCCCTTCTGTGTCTTCAAATAATAAGCCTTGTCTGTCAACTAGATAAAACCGTTTTTTTGCCTCTTCTTCAGAAAGCCCCTGTGCAACCATTTCATTAAAAATACGTCTAGCAATTCCAGCTCCAGCAGTTCCTGCACCAAAACACATATAAACTTGCTCAGTAAGCTTTTCGCCTGAAATTTTTAATGCGCCTAAGATTCCAGCTAAAGTGATAATTCCAGTTCCTTGTATATCATCGTTAAAAGTTGCGATTTCATTTTTATATTTATTTAAAATATTTGCCGCATTTAATCTTCCAAAGTCTTCCCAGTGAAGATATAAATTTGGGAAAAGTTTTTCAGCTGTTTTTACAAATTTGTCTATAAAATTATAATATGCATCTCCTCGAACTCTCTCAAATCTATTTCCTAGATACAAGTCGTTTTCCAGCAGCTCTTTTCTATTTGTTCCAGCATCAATTACAACTGGCAGGACAGTAGCGGGATCAATTCCAGCGGCGGCAGTGTAAACCATCAGTTTTCCAACTGAAATGTCAACTCCGTTAGTTCCCCAGTCACCAATTCCAAGGATTCCTTCTGCATCAGTAACGACAATTAAACGGATTTTTCTGTTGTCAGCAGCATTTCTTAAAATAGTTTCTATGTTTTCGGGCTCTTTTACTGACAAATAAGCCGCATTTTGAGGATTTACAAATAATTCACTGTAATTTTCTATGCTTTCTGCAATTACAGGATCATAAACAATTGGCATAAATTCAACTACGTGTTTGCTAAATAAATAATAAAATAATGTTCTGTTTGTATTAAAAATTTCCATTAAGAAATGTCTTTTTTCAATTAACGTATCTTTTTTCTGAAATTGTCCATAAACTTGCTTTGCCTGTTCATCTATTGTCTGGATATGTGGCGGCAAAAGTCCTAATAATCCATATTTTTCACGTTCTTCTTTAGTAAAAGCTGTTCCTTTGTTAAGAAACGGATTGTTCAAAATTTCGTAGCCTGACTTCATAAATAATCACCTCTAAATAATATTTCAAATTTATTTTTTGCAATAATCTGATAACTTAAGTATAACACTGAAATATTGGGAAATCAATTTGTTTATCATATTATTTAAATTATTTTCCTTGTCTGTTATAAAATATTGTGATATACTTATTTTTATAAAAATAAGGTTTGAAAGAAGTTTAAATATGAAAAATTGAGGGAAGGAAAGGAATTTTTATGGAACAAAGAAAAAAAGTTGTACTGGGAATGTCTGGCGGAGTTGATTCTTCCGTTGCTGCAATTTTGCTTAAAGAACAGGGTTACGATGTAATCGGAGTTTTTATGAAGCATTTTTTGGTTATAAAAATGTTTAAATATAGAGAATTTTTTCTGGTTTAGTATTAAATAAAATTTTATTTTTTAAAGTATTTTTTTCAGTTTATTTTAAGGTTCGTATGATAGAATCAATTTGTAAATCAAAATTAGAGCAGGAGAGTGGAAAGTTATGAAAAAATTAATTCTAGTATCAATGTTGGCAATAGGAATGTCTGTATTTGCAGAAAAATTTACACCTTCAAATAAAACATTGGAAATTTCATTGAATGAGGTATTGGAAGGAGCAACTCCTAACGGTTATTACTGGATGGATGGAAGTTTTGATAACAACAAATATCCTGAAAGATATTCATTTTTTATAATGGAGGATAATAAAGGGAAAATAGATGAATTAGTCCAAGGCTATGAAATTGGTAAAAAAACAGGTGGAGAAATACAAGAAAAAATCTATGATGATATTGATGATGACAGTACAGTATATGGATCATATAAAATTTATTCAGCAGGGAAAAAAGGTGTATATTATGTAAATAACTATGTAGCCTTGGATGGGAAAAAACACGCAAGATTGTATTTTGGATTTGATAAAAAACACAATACAGTAGTTATACTTGATAAAAACTTAAATGTAATCGAAGTTCTACAAAGAGTAGCCGTAAATTAAAATCTTAAAATATAAAGTAAAAAAAGTATTTTTTTCAGTTTATTTTAAGGTTCGTATGATAGAATCAATTTGTAAATCAAAATTAGAGCAGGAGAGTGGAAAGTTATGAAAAAATTAATTCTAGTATCAATGTTGGCAATAGGAATGTCTGTATTTGCAGAAAAATTTACACCTTCAAATAAAACATTGGAAATTTCATTGAATGAGGTATTGGAAGGAGCAACTCCTAACGGTTATTACTGGATGGATGGAAGTTTTGATAACAACAAATATCCTGAAAGATATTCATTTTTTATAATGGAGGATAATAAAGGGAAAATAGATGAATTAGTCCAAGGCTATGAAATTGGTAAAAAAACAGGTGGAGAAATACAAGAAAAAATCTATGA